>Ga0075122_10002087_pt1 | contig 13459 bp, 19 predicted proteins | sample AntAceMetag02UKB_FD_69790 | JGI IMG/M metagenome (GOLD analysis project Ga0075122, IMG submission 69790) | Saline lake microbial communities from Ace Lake, Antarctica - Antarctic Ace Lake Metagenome 02UKB | ecosystem: Environmental > Aquatic > Non-marine Saline and Alkaline > Saline | place... | reverse complement strand
CAAACAACAGGAAATGTTATAGATGAAATAGAAAATCCAACTTTGAAAGAGGTCAAGATTGCAGAAAAGATTGCAACAGATCAATTATCCAGTACAGTTGATATCCAAGAGATTTCAGATTTATATAAAAGAAAAACAGAATTTGAAAAGGATTTTAATGATAAAAGATTAGAACAAGAAAAAGAAAAAACTGAAATTCAAAGAGAAAGACAAAATTTTGTCTTACAAAAACAAGAAGAAATAAGAAAAATTAGAAAAAGACTTATAACAAATTTCAATGATAAAGTGCATGAAGAAGTGGATAAAAAAGAGAAATCCATCAAAGAACGTCTTGCCAATGAGTTTAACCTTAAGTTAAAACAGAAGATACAAGAACATGAATCAGAGATAAAGAAGAGAAAGCTTGATTTAGAGCTTGAGATGCAAAAGAAAATTAAGCAAGTTTTGCAATAGAAAACTTTATAAAATACCCCGATGTATGATTTATAGACCTAAATTATTCTATTGAATACTAAAATGGACGAAGATTTAAAAAAATCAATTTTGAAGACAGGAACAACTATACTAGGAATTGTTTGCAAAGACGGAGTTGTAATGGCTGCAGATAGACAAGTAACTGGAGGAAATCTTGTTATGAGAAAAGATGAACAAAAAGTATTTACCATTAATGATTATCTTGTTCTTGCTGGATGCGGTGTGGCGGGAGATATTCAAAGAGTTCCCAAGATTCTTGCTGCTGAATTAAAACTTAAAGAATTAAAATCTCGTTCAAGGCCAACAATAAAACAAGCTTCAAGTTTGTTAAACAACATGTCTTATTTAGGTATTAGACAACCTTCTGCGATTCCTCAACAAGCTGGATTTTTAATTGGAGGATTTAATGAAGATGGAACTGTAGAACTTTATTCAATTGAACCTGCAGGAAGCATAGCGAAAATTGATGATTATGATGCAAATATGGGAAGTGGAATGCCCTATGTTTTAGGATTATTAGAAAGACAATGGAAAAAAGGGTTAACTCTTGAAGAAGGAATTGAGTTAGCACAGGAAGCATTAAAATCTTCAACACAGAGAGATACTGGTTCAGGATATGGAATTGATGTTTTTACAATCACAAAAGAGGGGATAAAAAAAGTTGTAAATCAGGAAATAGTTCCTGAATACAAAGATCAATAATTTTACATTTAAAATGGATATTTTAAAGAACATAAAAGAAAAGCTTCATGGAGATGTTACTGAAGCGAGTTTTGAAGGAGCGAATATTGTAGTATACACTACCAATGAAAAATTCTTCAAAGAAGGAGAATCAAAAATAAAAGCAATTGTAAGTGAAATTAAAAAAAGAATTGAATTACGTGCAGACGCAAAGATTCTTCCTGATCAAAAAAAGGCAGAAGAAGAAATAAGGAGAATTGTCCCAAGTGATGCAGAAATAACAAATATAATTTTTGATACTCATAGAAGTATTGTAGTAATTGAGGCAAAAAGACCAGGAATGGTTATTGGAAAACAAGGTTCTATTCTTGAAGAAGTTAGAAGAGCTATTCTATGGACTCCTCAAATTCAACGTTCACCTGCAATTAAAAGCCAAATTACTGAAAATATTCGTGATGTTCTTTATGCAAATAATAATTATAGAAGAAAGTTTCTAAATGAGATTGGAGAAAAAATTTACAAATCATGGAATCCAGAAAGAGTTGATAAGTGGGTGAGGTTAACTTTCTTGGGTGGTGCAAGGCAAGTAGGAAGAAGTTGTATGCTTTTACAAACTCCAACTTCAAAAATTCTTTTAGATTGTGGGGTGGATGTTGCTTCCCATGGACAAGATAAATTCCCTTATTTTAATATTCCTGAATTTGATATTTCACAATTAGATGCAGTAATAATTAGCCATGCACATCTTGATCATGTTGGATTATTACCCTATTTGTATAAAATGGGCTATAAAGGACCTGTTTACATGACTTTACCTTCGAGAGATATTGCAGCATTATTAGCTTTAGATTTTATTGGAGTAGCCTACAAACAAGCAGCAGCCCCATTATTTGGTTCTGTGGATATCAAAGAAATGGTAAAACACAGTATTTGCTTAAATTACAATGAAGTAACAGATATAACACCTGACGTAAGAATAACCATGTATAATGCAGGACATTGTTTAGGTAGTGCATTAACTCATATTAATATTGGAAATGGTTCACATAATTTACTTTATACAGGGGATTTCAAATATGCACGTTCAAGACTTTTAGATCCAGCTGTAATGAGCTTCCCAAGATTAGAATCAGCAATTACAGAATCAACCTATGGTGGAAAAGATAGAATTCTTCCTCCAAGAGCACAATCAGAAGAAGAATTACTTAATGCAATCAATAAAACAGTTGAACGTGGAGGAAAGGTTTTAATCCCAGAATTAGGTTTAGGTCGTGCACAAGAAACAATGTTAATTTTAGAAGACGCCATGCGAGCAGGTAAAATGAAAGAAGTTCCAATATATATTGATGGTATGATTTGGGATATTAATGCCATTCACACTGCCTATCCTGATTTTTTAAGTGGACAAGTAAGAACACAGGTTTTCCAAGATAGAAATCCATTTACTTCAGAAGTTTTTTCAAGAGTTGGTTCTGCACAAGAAAGAAGAAAAGTAGTTGAAGGTGGACCATGCGTTGTTTTAGCAACTTCAGGTATGCTTGTTGGAGGAGCATCAGTAGAATATCTAAAAGAATTCTCAAGCAATGAAAAAAATTCTTTAGTTTTTGTATGTTATCAGGGAGTTGGTTCATTGGGAAGGCAAATTCAAGATGGAATAAAACAAACTAAGATGGTTGTCGACGGTAAAACTGAAATGCTTCAAGTTAATTTAGAGGTCCATACTTTGGAAGGATTTTCAGCCCATGCAGGAAGAAATGAATTACTTTCTTTTTTCAATAATCTAAATCCAAAACCAAAAAGAATAATCATAAATCATGGAGAAGTTTCACAATCTTTAGATTTAGCCTCCGCTCTTTACAAACTTAATCGTGTAGAAACAAATGTTCCAAGACTTTTAGAAACTTTACGTTTAAGATAATATTAAAAACACTTTTTACTATTATTAACTATGAAACATAATGTAAAAATTACAGCAATTCTTTTGGCAATGTTTATTATCACTCAATTTATTGGGCTTTATGTTGTGAATTATTATTCTCAAGAACAAAATGAATTACCTTTTGGATTAGAAACCCCTGAGATTACAGAAGATTATGGTTATTCACATTTTTTGGTCTCAATTATTTTTGCATTTATTTTTGCAATAGCATTATTATTTATTTTAATGAAATTTAAGGTAGAACTTATTCTCAAACTTTGGTTTTTCTTAGTGGTGGTTATAGCCTTAGGAATATCATTTAAGAGTTTTATACCAAATATGCAATATGTTGGGTTAATTGTTTTGATTATTGCACTTCCAATAGCATTTATCAAGATATACAAAAGGGAGTTTCTTGTCCATAATATCTCTGAATTATTTATTTATCCAGGTATAGCAGCTGTTTTTGTTCCAATATTAAATATTTATACTTTGATTTTTCTTTTGATTTTAATATCTGTTTATGATATGTGGGCTGTTTGGCGTTCAGGGATAATGCAAAAGATGGCAAAGTATCAAATGGATAAGTTAAACATTTTTTCAGGATTTTTTATTCCATATATGTCAAAGAGTTTAAAGGCAAAAATAAAGAAAATGAAGAAATCAGAGTTAAAGAAGAAAAAAATAAAGGTGAATGTGGCTATTTTAGGTGGAGGAGATGTTGTTTTCCCGATTATCGCTGCAGGAGTAATGATGAAAATGTTTGGATTTATTCCAGCATTATTTGTAATCTTAGGCGCAACACTTGGACTTAGTTATTTGTTCTTTTTTGCAAAGAAAAAGAAGTTTTATCCTGCAATGCCGTTTATCACAGCAGGTATTTTTTTAGGAATGGCTGCTGGTTATTTTCTTAGATGATTTTTTTTTACTTGGCTTTTTTTGCTGTTTAGCTTGATTATTTGAATATTTACAATAGTTTTCAAGATTTTTTTTAGTTAGATTTTCTCTTACTCCCAATATATTTTTATTAATTTCAATTTCTTCATCAACTAATTTCAATATTGGACCTTCTTTAGGATCATATTCACATCCTTGGGTAGGACCTAAAATTATCTTTCCTGCTGTTTCATATTTAATTTTTCCCCTAAAACAATGTTGAGTTGTAGTATAAATTGCTTGATATTTCCCAATATTCTCTTTAAAATCTACTTTCCCTTCATTCAAATTTCTTTTAAATCCTGCTACCATGATGCATTGACCCAGAGATATTTTATAAAGTTATCCATTTGTTCTTACTCCAAGAAAGTAACAAAAACACAACATTTATAAAAGAAAACATCCATGTTTTTTGTATGACAAATAGTAATGGAAATAAGACATATGAAGAGCTAGTTATGCATAATATCAAGGAAGAATATCAAGGAGACTATACACTCATTGTTTGGAAAGATAGTACTTGTGAGGGATTGGGTTCAATGTTTATGGAAAGTGAATTTCCTAATAGTATCAAAAATAATCCTTCAAGCATTTTTCCTGGAACTGTGGTTGCAATTTATCCAGGGGTTAATGCAGGAAAGAAAGGAGAAATTAATGCACCAACTTTAGCTAAATTTTTGAAAACCCATAAGGAAATAGATAGTGTTGATAAAATAAATAAAGAGATTTTAGAGGATAGAGAATAAAATGAAAAAATATAATAAATTACAATCAAAAGAAATAGCTGAGATGGCTGGAGCAATAGTTGACTATTCTAATGCTAGAGAAATGTATTGTGAGTCAAAAAGACATCGTGAAGAAGGTTTTTATTCTGGGATCGCACAATCATCAGTAATGTTATTAAGAGAATTAAATAAAATTAAAGAGATTCCTTTAAAAATTAGAGAGTGTGTTAATTTTGAATTTGAAACTGAGCATGGTTTAATTGAGGTAAATGATGATGATTTGAATGTTTTAGAAAAAGAATTAAAAATGGAATCCGGAGCAACACAATAAAATGAAAAAATTAATCAATACATTGGGAAAAATAGCACTTCCAGTAATTGCAACAGGAATTATGGCTGGATGTGGATATGGTCCTAGAGAGGCAATTGTTACAGATAATAATACTATTCATGTCAAGATTCCTCAGGGAATTATAAAGGGTGTAGATGTAATGTTTTATGATAATTCAACTTCTAATATTGCAATATATGGGGAAAAATACAATATTGGAGATAGGGTTTTAGCAAAAGCAAATATTTTTGGAAAAGAAAGAATTTTAAGAAAAATTGGAGAAAAAGCTCAAAAAAAGAAATTTTCAGATCCTTTAACAGGATATTTTCACAGGGGGAAAAATTAAAATGTTAGTTAAACAAGATTTAATCAACAAAATCAAAGATTACTTTGATTTGAATATTTATGAAACAAAAGTATGGTTAGCTTTGCTTGGTAAAGGAATTGCTTCAGCAGGCCAAATTGCAGACATCTCAGGTGTTCCAAGAAGTAGAACCTATGATGTTCTTGAAAGCTTAGATAAAAAAGGATTCGCCATAGTAAAGATTGGAAAACCAGTAAAATATATTGGAGTTAAACCAAAGATAATTTTAGAAAAATTAAAGAATAATGTAAGAACAGACGCAGAAGATAAGATTGTAACTCTTTCAAATGTAAAAGAAACAAATGAATTTACACAACTTGAACACCTATATAAAGAAGGAATCAATCCAATAAAGAGAGAAGACATATCAGCAGCTCTTAAAGGAAAGTCAAACATCTCTAATTATCTTAAAGAAATAATCCAAAATGCAAAGAAAGAAGTTATAATTTGTACAAATGCAGATGAAATTGCAGCAAAACCAAAACTTTTTGCTCAAACTTTCCAGATACTTCAAAAGGCAAACATTACAATAAAGATTGCACTTTCAGGAGATGAAGCAAAGATTAAACAACTTTCAGATTCATTTGGATTAAAGATAAAAAAGATTGATATTGATGCAAAATTCTTTATTATAGACAAATGTGAAATTCTATTCTACCTTTCTAAAAACTCTGAAAAAGAAGACATTGCGATCTGGCTTAATTCAGATTTCTTTGCCCAAGCTTTCGGAGAACTTTTCGAAAAAGCAGTTGGGAGTAAGAATTAAGATGGAAAGGTTATCTAAGTATGATCAAATAGTTAAGAAAGAGAAGGAAGAATTATATGAATCTTTTCTGGTAGTGGCATTGCCTTGTGCTTATGCTGAAGTAAGAGAGTCTATTAAATCAAATTGTGGGGAAGAAGATTTAGACACTAAGTTAAAAAATTATATTGGTTGGAGAAGATTATCAAAAAATGTGGGAGTGGGCACGTCTGAACAAGATAAACAAGTAATGAACGGCCTTAAATCAATAAATTATTTTGGAAGTAAATATTTAAGTAAAGATAGGAGAAATTAAAATGACAAACGAAAAAGAAAATCTATGTATTTTTTATGAATCTGTAAATGAAAAAAAAGGAATTTGTGAAAGAGACAATTCATATGTAAACAAAGATTCAGGATGTCTCGGAGATTATCATTCTTGTAGAAAAATTAAAATAATTGGAAAAAATTGGGGCAAAAAATCTTTTCTTAAAAGGATTATTTCTAAGATTTATGATGCTTGTCCAAAATATGATGGGGAAGAAGAATTAATAAGTTCTTCTGCAGAACATTATCCAAAAGTAAAGGAATCAAAATTAGAAGATAAATCCCATGCTGATGGGGATTTGTTGGAAAAATAAAATGAAAAATAAAAGGGAAATAGCAGATCTTTGCGAAGATTATTCATCTGAATGGATGGAAGGTGAAACAGAAAATCATGTCAAGGTTATAGAAAGAATGAATGTTAATGATTATATTATTGCAACTGGGACGAGTTCATCTGAAGATACAGGATATTTTCAAAGATATATAAAAAATTTAAATGATGCTGGATTAGATATTGGAAAAAAAGACAATGGGAAAGCAAAATATAGTTACGAAACATCTAAACCAGAAAAAAATAGTTCTATGAGAGAATTAATAATTTTTAGGAGAAAATAAAATGAAAGATTTAGGAAGAAATAGGGAAGGAAGAGATTGGAAAATTTATCATACTTTTAGATGTCCAAATAAAGGGATAGGTCCCCATTGTAAAGAGAATGGGATTTCTCAATGCCCTTCAGAACATTTAACTTCCTATGAATTTTGTCCAGCCTATGCTAGACAAATCATGGAAAAATTCGACGAAGATAAAAAATAATTCAAAATAAAATGGAAAATCCAATCAAAAAATCTCAAAACCAACATCTGGTTGAAGGAATTATGATTCATAGAGATTTTGATTTGTTTAATTTGCCTGTTGCTGCATGTTCCTGTCCCTATCGTAAAACTTGTGAAGATAAAAAGATGAATTGTGAAGAATCTCTTAATGCTTGCAATACTTTTCGAGCTCGTTATAGGACTACAGAGAAATTAATCAAAGCAGTTCAAATGCGTAAGTGGAAGAATGAGGTTTACAACTAAAATGAGAAATAAAAAAATTTCATTATCGGCGATGAATAATTATTTTGCAAAAGGGAATCAATTAGCTCAATGGATGGGATCAGAAAGATGTTTTAATGAATTTTTTAATGAAGGGATAAAACTTTTAGAAAAATACGGAGAAACAAAAGGTAAAAATAAAATATTGGTTGTAGAAGATACAAATGGGGGGAAACACGTATTGAATACACAAAATCAATTTTAACTGAAAATGTTGCTTTGTCTATAAAAGAAAATGGAAAAAAAATTAGTGAATTACGTTTAGAAAAATTAATTAAAGGATTTGGGGCAGAATCATTTAAAGAAATCTTTGAAACTATCCCCTACCAAATTGTCACTTATTGCAATGGCAAAGAAGGTTGTGTGGGTTTTGATAACTAAATAATCTTTAAATCCAAAATATACATTTCTTTAATCCTATTCTTATTTTTCTTTCTCCAATTATTCATAAATTCTTTAATATCAAAATTAATTTTTTCCTTTGCACAGATATTTTTAGCTTTAATAAAAGTCTTTTTGTGTTGTTTTTTAAACTTTTTAACATTTTTATTGTCGCTGATTCTAGGCCCACAAAGTAATATTTCTTTCTTTTTATTTACTACAAAAAAATATCTTGCAGATTGAATTCCCCCATAGTTAAATCCTTTTTTCTTAATGTCAAAGAATTTTGAAATTTCATAATCCAAATGCCCATAGAATTTCAAAAGTTTACTCCCAGCAATATCCCCCTCTTGCCTATTTGTTTTTGCTTCCAGTAGAATAAATTCTTGTTTTTTCTTTTTTGCTTCTTTTTGAACTTTATCTAAATCAGTTTCAATAATTTCAAAAGATTTTATATTAGGATTTTTCAAAAACTTTTTACAATCTGTTTGGAACTTTTTAAATGTAGAATCAGAAAGTGCCGCTAAAACATTTCGTTGTTTAAATGTGGGATCAATTAAAATAATTGGAGAATCTAATTTTGAACTATTCAAATCCATTAAAATACTTTGTTTATTTTTATGATCTTTTTCAATATCAATGACAACCTTTTCTTTTATTTTTGACATAGCTTTTACAAATTTCAAAAATCCTTTGTAATGATAGACAAGTAACTCTAGACCATAGCCAGAAAAACCTTTGATATATGATTCAGCACCATAACATTTGTTAGCATGACAAAAAGCTTTAGCAATTCTAATATCATTCAAGACCTTTTTTGATTTAACTCTCTTATTGATGTATTTAACATGTGAATAAGATAAATCAGTAATGTTCTGAGCTTCTTTAGGATTTGAGACTTTTATTACTGGAATAAGCTCAATGTAAAAATTCTTATTTATTTGAACCCTAAAATAATCTCGAGAACCATGAACTATTAAAACATTTTTAATTCCCTTAAGAAGTTTCTTAGTTAATCCAGATATCTCATTATTTTTATATTTATTATCAAATCTAAGAAAAATATCTACATCATAAGCACCTTTTTTGATAACAGTTTTTTTAGCTAAACTTCCTCCCACAAAAATTTCAGCTTTTATCTTAGATTTCTTAGTTCTTTTTGTTAAATCTTTAATAAATTCCTTAACAGTATTTTTAATTAAATTTAACTCTTCTTTTTCAGGTTCTATTTTTTTCAAAACATCCTCTAAAATATTTATAATTTTTGCTACCATATAATAATATTCCAAAAAGACTTTATATTTTTTGCCCTCAGTAAACATTTTAGATTTTTCTGATTTATGAAAATGTTCTTTCAGACCTATTCGGTTCAGGGCCTCATAGAGGTTCTCGCACCTCCTTGGTGTACGCTCTTGGGTGCTCCTTATCAATCTTTATCAGGGTCTTTAATTTCTTCAATATCTTTCATATTCTTATTCAATGTAGAGGCTAGATCAATAATATATTTTCCTTCTTCAAGTTTGTAAATCAAAGGACGTTTTTTATTAAACAGGTTTGCAATATCAATTTCAAATTTCCCAGAACCAACAGATCTAACAGATTCTAAATCTAAGATTACTGGAGCTTCTTCATCTGTAATTCCTGCAATTTCACGAACATCTTTTTCAATTGTTGCTTTTTCTTCTTCTGGAATTTCAATAGGATTTTCTTTTATTTGTTCTAATTGTTCATCCCTAATATAGAAAAAAAAGTGACCTTGGCAATCTGCACAACCTGCTAATAATTCTTTACTTCCTGCAGGAATAATTCGTTTACAGTGTACACATTGGTGTGGCATTTTGCTTTTTTGTAATTTTAATTACCATGACAAAAATGGAAGATGTCATTGGCATGATAATATGATAAGAAATAAGTTAATAAATTTAACGTCCAAAATACTTAGACTCTTCAGAGTCATTTTGGATGATGTGAATTTTACAGATTAAAATTTAACTGCTATTTTCCATAATTTCTGGAAAGGTTATGGTATTCTTCAGCATCATAGATATATAGGCCAATTTCATGGTTTAATACCCAATTACTAATTCCTAAATCCAACGCATCTTTGCTACATTTTGTACAATAGGGTAGTCCAGAATAAATTGGATTTTTTTGATTATCCACTCTTGCAAAAATCATTGTGCTACCTTTTAAGGTTATTTTATTGTACTTATCTAACGCATCATCTAGAGCTCTTCTTTCTGCATGTTGGCAACAAGTTTTATCTACAATTTTATTATGAAGCAATTTTTTATCCCAATTACAATCTTGTGATTTTCCTGCTGGAGAATTAAATCCCCTCCCAATAATAATGCCTTCTTTGATAATAATCGCTCCTCCTTTTGCCCTCAAGCAAGTTGCTTTTTTTGCTTCATTTTCTGCAAACTTAACTAATTTTTTATAATGAGATTCATTCAACCCAGTTAATTTTTCCATAAAGTATTACTTAAAGAATTCTTTATAATAATTATTGTTCTAAAAACTATTTATTCAACATTAACTCTATTTTTCTAGGATCACGTTTCATTTCTTTCACAATTGTCGCAGGCCCAATAATTGTTATGGCCCCCATATCTCCTCCAGCAAGAGCATCAACAAGACCTTTTTTCATTTTATCCCAAATGCTTTCTCCTTCCCCGTCCCCAGAAATAACTGCAAGTTCAATTCCTTTAAAACTTTTAACATGGTCAATCATGGCCATTGTATCCCCAATCAAACGAGTTTCTTCTTGAGGCCTCATTCTTCCTTGCAAAATTAATATATTATTTCCTAAAATAATTCCTAAAACTTTCTTAATTCGTTCATCACTATTCAAATCTTTTATTTCAGAATAGGGTAAAAACTGGATAGCAAACCCATTTATTTTCTTTAATTTTTTCTTTTTCTTCACCATCTTTTGTTTTATTATAACTCTTTTTTAGTTTTTAATATTTACTAAATTTGCTTACTAAGCTTGAAAATAGATTCATAAAATTCTTCAAGATTTTCCCCATATTTTGCACTTATCCCAATAACTTCATACTCTGGAAAAGCTGATTCTATTTTTTTCATATCTGCTTTTTTCAAATCAACTTTATTTGCCACAATTAAAACAGGAATCTTTCTAGCAACCAAATTACCTATAATTGTAATATTAACTTGATTGTAAGGGTTTTCAGTAGCGTCTAGAACAATTACCACCATATCCATATCATCTAGCCATTTAATGCTCTCTACGACTCCCTGAGTAGCTTCTTTGGCCCTATTTTTAGCTTCTTTCTTCTTTACCTTGAATTTTAAGAATTCTTCATAATCTATTTTAGTTGCAATTCCCGGGGTATCAATCATCTTAAAAGTCATCTTCTTCCCTTTGAATTCTATCTCTACTTTTTCTTTAAATTGAACATTTCTAGTTTCATGGGGCACTTTGCTTACGCTTCCAATTTCTTCACCAGTAAAGTCCTTACATATTCTATTTGCCAAACTAGTTTTTCCAGCATTTGGAGGCCCATAAAACCCAAGTTTCACATCTTTTTTACTCTGAAACATGTTGGAGAAAATTTTCTTAAAGAAGTTTTTGAAAATCTTTATCGCCATAATATAAATTCGTTGAAGAGCTTTATAAATATTTCAGTGATGTTTTATATAAAATTCTTTTTATTTTTATTAAGGTTATTTTGAGGTTTTCTATAGGTTCTTGGAAGCTTTCTTTTATTCATCATTGGTCTTTTAATCATCCTAGGTTTTTGGCTATGCAAGGGTTTTCCTTGTGGGATGCTAAGTGCTTCTTTCTTCTTGAATAATTCCATGATTTTCTTAATTGGGATTTCAAACATTCCTGTTCTTTTTCCAGTATATTTTTTAAGCACATATGAAACCTGCTCATAATTCCATCCTGCTTTTTTCAATCTCTTTTTAACCTCATCATCTTCCAATCCTTTAGCCTTTGAATTTTTAACATAGGTAATTAGATTATACATGCTATTTTTATTCTTAAACAAATAAGCTTCATATTTGTGCTTATACCATTGTTGTAGTGCGATATAACCCCCAACACCAAGAAGAACTATTAAAATAAGCATTATGATCAACATTAAGTTTATTCCATCATCTACTTTTGTTGAAGGGGCCTTTATGAAACTAAGTTTGCTAACTTGAGGGGCAATAAATACTGGTAAATCCATAAAACTAATATCTTCAGTGGTAGAAAAAGCAATGGCCACTTTATCTTTATCTAATTTAATATAAAATCCACCGCTCCATGTCTCTTCACCATAATCTTCTTTAAAGTTTAAATCACTTAATGTGGGAATTATTAAATAAGCATCATCATCTGTTTTTTTATCTATCTCTAGTTCAATGATGTTTAAGAGTGGAGAACTTCCACTATCTAATTCAAGAGATAAACTTTCTAAGCTTAGTTTTGTTTCAATATTTTTTTGGCCCCATATAAAAATTGCTTCATTATATTCTTTTTTAGTTCCATTATAACTTCCACCTAAAATACTAGTTAGAACATCTATATCAATATTTTCTATTTTTGGAGAAAATGAAATACTTTTTATTTTAATAGGCGTATTAATAGATTTTGGGACAGCCAATTCAATTAGTGCAGTCATGATTTCGTTTAATGTTTCTTCACTATGGGATTGAGAGTTTTCATATATAACTTGGATATCTATTAATGAATTTTCAATATCATCTAATCCTAAAATATCTTCCAAAGTATCTTTTCCAAATTCACTTTGGTTATCAAGTTGATCTGTAATTGTGTCAAGGTATTTTTGGTATTTTTTGATTGTATCATTTATTGCTTTTTCAGGGGTTTCCACAATAATTTTAAATGTTTTAGAAGAACTTCTTTGTTGACTATCTGTTGCAGTCACCACTAGACTATATTCTCCTGTTGAAGGAAAAGTGTGGGTCGCTTTATTCAAATTAGTTACCTGTTTAGTACCATTAAAATCCCAGTCATATTTTGAAATATTTGCAAATGAATTAACTTCAATTTTAAAGGTGGTTGGAAAAGCAGATGCAGCAGTTAATGGGCTAAGAGTTGTAATTATTGGAATTTTTTCAATTAAGATTTCTTCAGAAAAAATTTCTTCATCATTGAGGTTAAGTTGAAAAGTTTGATTTCCATAATCATTTTGAACAAAAAAACCTTCATCATCAAAGAATAATTTTTGGAATGTGGAGTTTATTTTTGCAGGAGTTTCTATTAAATCATTGAAATTTTTTTCAGAAGCAGAAGATAAAGTAGTTTCATATTGGATGTTTAGACCACTAATCTTTATTTCTTGATTTTTGTTAGAGAGAAATTTTATTGGAATTATACAATCTTTATTTCTACAATCTAAATCTCCATATTTGGCAATTAAATATTCTTCAGCTAATTTTTCTAAATCTTTTCCAAGGGAAACATTAGAAATTATTAGAGGTTTTCCATTCATGGATCCAAAGTGTT
>Ga0075122_10002084_pt1 | contig 13480 bp, 29 predicted proteins | sample AntAceMetag02UKB_FD_69790 | JGI IMG/M metagenome (GOLD analysis project Ga0075122, IMG submission 69790) | Saline lake microbial communities from Ace Lake, Antarctica - Antarctic Ace Lake Metagenome 02UKB | ecosystem: Environmental > Aquatic > Non-marine Saline and Alkaline > Saline | place... | reverse complement strand
TGAGTATGAGGATTTTTAAGGTATTTGTTTATGGAATGGCTGGCGCAGTTGTCGTGGTGATGTTGGGGATTATGTCCGTCTGGACGGCTGCAATGGCCGGGAGTCAAGGCGATCCAAACAAGCCCGCGAACAGTGAGGCTCAATCACGCACCCGCGACTTTGGCCCCATCCATATCCTAGTAGGCGTTGCCGCAAACGAATCCGATGGCGACACAGTGAACTTTCAGGGCGTGACTCAAAACACTATCGTGGCCCGCGACTCTGGCGGCACGTCGGTTATTACGCCACAGATCAAGCCCGCGCAAGGCAGCACGGTTTCAGCCACTGACTGGATACCATTAACCGCCATTACGTTGTCGGGCACCACGAGCGAGGTGTCGGCCTACCCGCAAATCAACGGCAATTACATGATGCGCTTTGTCGTTACGTCGTGCTCAAGTTGCGTGATTGACTTGTGGTGGTCTGGACAGCGGGAGAACTAAATGAAAAAAACAGCATTATGGAAAGGGGTCGCTTCGCTCATTGCCATCGTTGTCGTTTGTTGGTCCGTGCCCGCGTGGGTGGGGGCTGGCGGATATGTCAACCATGGAGCAAGCGCCATACCCGAACCGCTCGTGGTCGACGTGCTCACCGCCTCGACAATCAACGTGGCGAACGTAATCGCATCCGAGGAGTTGTCGAGCGCAAGCCTTGCAATAAGTGGCGGGTCGTCGCTCACCGGCTCAGTCATAACAGGAACTACACTAGCAGTTGGCGGGACTGTGACTGTGGCTAATGGCGCGTCGATTGAGAAAACGTTGGGCGTGGGTGGAGAGGTATCGTTTGGCAGCACGTTAACCGTTAGTGCCAATCTCGTGGCAACCGGGAGCCTCATATCTGGCGCTGGCGCTAATCTCGTGGCTTTCGGATCAGTAGCACAGACCACTGAGTCGAATTATCTCGGAGCGTTTACCGCCCCGACGTCAAAGTTATTTACATTCACTGGGGCCACAAATCCAACCTTGTATGATAGTCTATTGCCAGACGCGGTTAACCCCACTATAAACATTTATTCGTCTACATTGTGGAACGTAGCTACGGACGAAAAGCTTTCTTTGACTCACGACGTAACCGACGGAGTAATAACTACCGGGTCGGGAATGATCAAGCTTGACGCCGCGACTGGTGTGGCGAGGTCAACCGGTCGTATGGAGGCGAGGACAAGCTTTGATGTGCTCAGAGTTTTGTCCGGCGACTCGACAGAGGACGCTGATTTGCTTAGGTTGACGGATGGGAGCACGGTTGAAATGAAGTTCTGGTGGGATGACAACATCTTGACCACTAAATGCACATCTACATTCGACGCGCCGAACCTGAAAACGAACTCGATCAATGCAGCTGTGGCAGTGTATGGCGTCAAATTCTACCCGAATACATCTGGCGGACACATGCGGCTTGGCCCCCGGGGCGACGCTTACGACACGTACTTTGAGGACAAATCAGGGTACGTCAACGCGGCTATTGTCTCTGACCAGGGTACCTTCATCCTTGCAGGCTCGACAGGGGCAGCAGGCTCTGCGCTCACGGGTGCGCTTCACATTATGGACGGGATAGCAGGAACGCTTTACAGCACGATCAGTCAAAACGGCGACACTCTCCAAATCGGTGCGCTTCTAGGAAATAGCGTTACGGAAATCACGGGGAACCTTGCAGTGAGCGGGACGCTGATTTCGGCGGGGGGCGACACCATCACAATCGGCGAGGTCATTCACCCGCACTATGCCGAGATGTACGTCTACGATAATTCAACAGCGTTCGCCATCGACGCTGCCAGCGAATGGCATGGGATTGTTGGATTCTCCGCGGGCGATTTTGATAGCGATCATTGGGAAATCCACGGCTCGACCACGTTTATCGCGACCAGTGCGGCGGCAAGCGGGTCGACGGCAGGTGACGTAACGATCACGTATAATGCCCATGGCCTTGACGTTGGCGCATATCTAACGCTGGTAGGTTGGCCGACTATTGATGGGATTTATGCAATTAACAACGTTACCACCAACACGTTCGCGATAACGGCGGCGACGGTGGACACACCCGATGGCGACTCCCGCGTCACGATGCCATCTCATTTTCACGCGCTGTCGGGCGCGGCGGGTAAATATTTCTTTCACGGCAACGCAAGCCTGGCCCCTGCGAATAACAACGACGTGTTCGATTTCGCGCTTTTCGTAAACGCGACGCCACAAACAAAGGGCTTCGCCCGTCACACGTCCGGGGGCGCGGGCGATTACAACACGACCGCGATAAGCATGATGTTTGACGTTGTGGTTGATGACCAGATTTGGATCGGGGTCCGCAATAATTCAGGCACGGGCGATATGACGCCGAAATTTGCAAACATGACCTTGCACGAGGTGTCCAAGTAGGGTAAGATAAAATCAACCACGCGCACGGGCGCTACAAACTGAGGAGGGCATAAATTGAAAATTTGGATTAGAAATTTTGCGGACTGGCTCGATGAAAAACAAGAGGACAAAAACGCGGCTATCCTGCGCGACTTTGCCAACAACCTGGAATTGGTAGAAGTGCGTGAGGGGAAGGATGCTATGCCAGGTGGTTTTTTTGAGAGAGTTTTCATAGCGTACCTTATCGCTGCCTTGATGACCGCCGCCGGCTAGGGAAGCAATGAACAACGACGATCGCGATCTCATGATAAAAGAGACCCACGAGGCCGTTACTAAGATGGCGGTCGTCGCTCATAACCCGTATGAGTGCCCGGCACTGGCGAAGCGTGACGCCCGACATAAGTGGGGGTTAGGAATTCTGTTGACGGTGGCCCTTGCGGCTATCGGGATACTGGCGAAAATTTATCTATGAGGAGGGACCAATGGCAAAAGGCAAACGACTATCTGAGCATTTCAGAAACGGAGAGTTTAGCTGTCGATGCAGTCGAACGTGCAACGGCAAACACGACCCGGACCCGCGCTTGATCGTAGCACTTGAATGGTTGCGGGTGTTGGCTGATGACGCGGTAAACGTGACGACGGCGCTAGGCAAAAACGGGGGGAACCGATGCGCTCCGCATAATCGCAAGGTTGGCGGTGCATCCAGGTCGCAGCATATCAAAAACAAAGCAGCGGACATTTACGTCGATGGATTGACCGGCTTGGAATTGGCCATGTTGGCCGTTCAGGTCGAGCCGTTTCGCAATGGCGGTGTCGGTATCGCTAAAAACCATATCCATGTCGACGTTCGGTGTGGTCCCGCCAGGTGGGATTACGCAAGTGCTCGCGGGACGGTGGGTAAGCTAAGGAAATTCGAGAGGGGATTGTGATGGAAAACGTAACGGCAATTCTGCAATGGATCACCGACAATGAAGAGCTTGCGAAACAGGCGTGGAAAGTTCTATCGCCCATGGTCGTGACGTTGGCCGGGTCGGTACTCGTGCTCTATTTCAAGCACAAGGCCAAGAGTGAGGCGCTAGAGATCGTTGGCAAGGGCATTGCGAACTCCCCGCCGACGTTGGGTAAGGACGTTATCAAAGCGAACATCAAAAGCCTCAAGGCAAACGCCAAAAGTGGGGCAATCAACGCGATCAATAAAATGGTCGTGAAAGTTACACCGGACACAAAAAAGGAGGCATGACCATGGGAGAGTTAGGAGTTATTTTTACAAGTTCGTCATTGATCGACGGTGAATTTATCATCGTTGACTCTGACGACAATTCAATCAAGTTCAAAATCCAACAGGGGCCGATTAAAGAAAACGGCGTCAACGGTTGCCAGGTCGATTCCCTGGTAGCGGCGGCACGAAAAATAATTGCGTTTTTCAACGATCAATACCCATGCAGAGAGAACGCCTTGGCGCTTACCAAGTTGGATGAGGCCGGCCACTGGATGGATACCAGGACAAAAAACAGAACCAAGCGCGGAGTGGAGGGCAAAAATGAACGATAAAATCACACAACTGGACCCTGTCAAAGGCGCACCGCCATGCACCGAAGAGGAGTGCGTAATGAAATGGCGAACGGGAGCAGTGTGCGCTACCAAGCCCGTCCAATCGGGGCCGACTCTTGGCGATGGCGAATCAGGCACTTTGAAATAGGAGGACTAAATGAGTTTATTGTCAAACTGGCTCGAAAAACACGGGATCGAGGAAGTCGATATCATCAAGACCATCAAGGTCGCAGAGGACTTGAGGAACGTCTTTGACGCCTACCAGACGGGAGTCATGACCGGTGGCAGCGATGACGGTCGCACGTATGTGGAAGCCCTGGACGCTGACGCTGACGACACGGCAGTCAATCTGGTGATATTCTACGCGGGCGCGAAATTACCCGAACAACTTGCCGAAATCCTGGACAAACTGTTCAAACGTTGATGCTGACGCGGTGCTCTAAGGCTGCGCTCCAAGCCCCTCGCCGGTGTTCCCTCCGCTGGCGGGGGGCGCTCTATTTGACAATGGGCGCGGTTGATGATACCTTAGATAGTAATGAACGTCCGAATTGGAAGCGGGGAGGTTCTGTTCGCATCTCACCTAACATGCTTAGGAGGAGAACCCGCGTCGTCGGCGGCAAATCTGGCGGCGCTTGCCGGTTTCGCTGCTCCGGTCAAAAGCAGCACTTATGGCGGGTTGATGACATCACCAAAAAGCGGCTATAGACGTGAGGTGGTCGAGACCTGCCGCCAATCACTCCCCCGTCGCTAGTACCGGCGGGCAGACGCCAGCGGACAATGAGCGGTTGCAACGGCTCACGAGCTCCGATGCTGGCGTCGTTTTTTTGCCTACCAATTAGCATCTACTACCAATTAACGTCCGTTTACCGCCAATTCACAACCAATTATACGCCGCATGCGACCATTTCCCCGATACCAAGCAAAAGGTCTGACCCCAACATGTAGTACACGCCCGGCCTTGCCTTGCCGTATCTTGTACCACTGTCAACAAATCTCATATAATAACAGAAAAAAGCAAAATAAAGCTTGACAAGCGATGCCGATAATGTTACCTTGAATCATGGACGCGAACGTTAACCGATCGACAAAAAGGAGTGCTAATGTCACATTTTACAGTATTGGTCATTGGGAAAAATCCCGAAGATCAACTAGCCCCGTACCAAGAAAAGGACGGAGACAACATACCGATTGAGTGGTGTGGATTCAATGAAACGGAAACCGAAAGCAGGAAGGAATACGAGAATGATTCCGTCGAACAAGTCATTATGGACAATGGCGAGATGGTTTGTACATGGGACCATAGATTTAAGAGGCGGAAGTTTCCATGCGCTGGATCAATCATTCCTGAACATCTGACAAGGATCCAAGTACTGTTTACCGAAATGTTCGAGACTTTTGAGTTGTACATGTCCAAGTGGTGCGGCCAAGATTCACGCGACTCCGTCAATGGGGTATACGGATACTGGGCAAATCCTAACTCTAAGTGGGACTGGCATTCATTGGGCGGGCGATGGACCGGACATTTCAAATTGGTTGCCGGCGGCACTGGCGTTACTGGAAAACCAGGGCTGCTGACAGAAAAACCAGAAGACGGGTACGTCGATCAAGCGTTAAAGTCGGACATTGACTTTGAGGGCATGCACACACTCGGAAAAGATTGCACGACGTTCGCGGTGGTAAGATACGGACAGTGGTTTGAGCGTGGATCCATGGGTTGGTGGGGGATCGTTACTGATGAAAAAAGGCCATCAGAGTGGAACGTAGAATTTGACAAGCTAATCGGCGAAATTCCCGATGACGAATTGTTGTCGGTATATGATTGCCATATCTAAGCCGGGCGCTGACGAGATAGACAAAAAGGAGAAAAGGAAATGAGCGACGAAATTAAAATGGACGTTGGATTAAAGGAACTGATTGCGCTTGACCGAGAGTGTTGGCGATGTCACGGCAGGCTAAACGTACGCGACGCCACCGGTGTAGTTTGCGAGGTGTGTGGCGGCGCAGGTTATCAGCCAACCGGGGCGGGCAGCGCCATCATGAAACTGATAGCGCGTCACGGGGCCACGTCATGATTGAGTTCAAAAACAAGGCATGGACTGCCCGATGCGACAATGATACGTGCGGGGCGCTACTGGCAAGGGCCGGACACAATTGCGGGGATGTTCAAGTCGAAATTCTAAAGAAAGACAGGGTCGTTGTGTATGATGGCGACGGGAACATTGACGGGGTTTATTGCGGGGACAATTGCCATAACGCCGCCATCGAAAACGCCGAGGCCGAGGAGGCCACGTCATGTAAAAAATGCGGGGCATTAATAGGACCTCGCGGCGGGATGAAAACCCTCCAGTGCGATTCATGCGGGGCAGTCCAATGACCGCCGTCGACTTGATCCAAGCGGTGCTTGATAGGAACAATAGGCAAGCTGTTTTGGCTACACAATTGGCTGGCGTGGCTACTGATCATTTGGATGTTTTGAAATGGACTAAACAACGTGATTTTCACTTATTTGTCATTAGTGAACTTGCACCGCTCCTTGACGTGGCCAGATCCGCCGGATAAGTGCCGTCAGTGTGGGATTGAACTAATCAAGCCAAAGGAGGACGGCGAATGATATCAAAAAGGGTAACCACTGTGAAGCGTAAGGGCGGGCCACGGCTCGTGTACGTAGGCTCCGATATGGGGTACTACATTGCCCCGGTAAAAGCCGAAAACATAATCGGATTTCCGCTGTATATCATGGGGGTGTATCGATGAAAACCAAGGATGAAATCACGGTCGAGTTGACGCGGCGGATTAAGGTACGCAAGGCAAACCGGAAGGCCGCTGAACTTGGAAAAAATGTGGTGTCGCACATGATGCACAATGTCATCGTATTGGAATTGATGGACTTGGCATACAGTCTCGGCATTGAAATCGAAAACAAGGAGGATGGAAAGTGACCAAGCACAACGGAACCAAATCATTCACGGCTCGCGTGTACGACGAACTAGCCTCGGCTGGATACTCCCGCGCCAGTGGATTGGAATTCTTGGCCGAGCGGCTAGGCAAAACCAAGTCAGCGGTATCGGCGATGCTGAACGCTCACAAAACCATATCGACGTGGCCTGGTGATTCCAAGGTGATGGAATACGCGGCGGCGTTGCAAGTGCCACCGAGTCAGTTGATGCGAGGTGCATGATGAGCATACAGCTAAAATACAACGGCAAAGTGATGGCGGCAAACTATTTAAAAGGAGATAAGAATGAGACACATTGACGAAATGACACACGAAGAGATCATCGGACTGACTGACGATGAACTAAAATTGATGGTAGACTTTAGGTGCGCCGAGGAGGGGATAAGGCTACTCAAGGCCCCCGTCTGCCCAATCGAGCCGCAAATGAAAGTTGACAGCGAGGTGTTCAAGGTCGAGGATATCGTCACCACTAATAAGGAACTTGCCCAACAACTATCTTTAATGTTGATGGAAAATGAGGTCGAGTTCGGAATGGTGGAATATGACTACCAACTTGGGTCAAAATACACTTATTACGGTGCGCTTCCATCATACCGTGACGGGTTCGGCAAAATAGCAAAGGTTTCTGTATTTTCCCGCGACATGATGAGCTCTCATGCTACCGAATTAGCTGACTATAAGCAGAAAAAAGAAATTTACGAGCCTGAGAAAAAAGCGTTTGATGAATCCGTCAAAGAACGGCAAACGCTCGCCGATTGGGTTTACGATATCTACAATACCCATGTATCCCGCGAACGTGGCTTGAGTCATTCAAAGGATGAATTCTCCCGTTATCTCAAATTAGCCAACGGAGACGCCGCCATTGCATGGGGATTTTACGATAAAGCATACAAGCCCGAGCCGTGGACTTCCTACCATCTTCGTGCAGCTGTGGGGATTGATGTAGACATCGACTGCGAGCCGGAGTTTGATGACAATCGTGAGGATGATGACGAATGACTTGCCCCGCCTGCAGCGGCTATCTTCGCCATTCCCCCGACGCTCACGGTGTCGAGGTGATATGCGACCGGTGCGGTAAAGTGTGGGCGGAGAAAGACTTGAAGGGAGGTGGTCGGATGAACTGTTCATGTTCGTGTGAGATGGGAGAAAGCCCGTCATTTTGCAACGTCACTAATCCGAAAGCCGCCAAGGATTACAAGTGCTGCGAGTGCGGAGATGTTATCAATAAGGGCGATAGATACGAGTACGTCAATGGCGCGTGGAATGGAGAGATAGGGGCATTTAAAACGTGCTTGACTTGCTCCCGCGTCCGCGAGGATTATGCCAGAGGATGCGCATATGGTTATCTGTGGGAAGCCATTGGTGAGTGCTTTGGGTATGAGTTTTCTCCATGAGCATCACCCTTGCCTACCGCGACAAATGGAAAGCCGCGATTGACCGATGCGAGGCACAATTAGAGTATGGTAGCGCCGAACACTGCGAACTGTGCAAGGCGCGCCCACTAAATTCTACATGCCAAGAATCTTGTCCGTTCTGGCTATGCTTTGGATCTGGGTGTGGTGATGTAGTTGGAAAGGCTGTCGGCGGAGTAAGCATAAGAGGTTGTTGGCAGCCCGACAACGTCCGTCCCGTGCTCCGCGAGATGCGAGCGTGGTTGATGGCCCAGGAGGTGGTCGGATGAATTGGAGCGACGAACAACGTGTGCTAAGGGACGCCCTTGCCAAGAAACACGACCTAGTCGATCACCCAAAGCTTGACGCGGCTTTCCAAATCGCATGGGACGAAGGACACTCGGCGGGAGCCAACGAGGTCGGTTACTATTTTGACGACTTGGTAGAGTTGCTTGATTGTACTGGCTGTAAATTTTTCAACAGCGGACGCAGTAAATGAAATGCCCTGACTGCCACGGCCACCGAACTTGCGTAACGTCGGCAATGATCCGGCAAGCGCAGTGGGACGCAGACGGCGACGAATACGAACACCCACACCCGGCTGAGTGCCAACTGTGTCAAGGGTCCGGTGAGGTAGACGATGAATACAAAAGCATAGTAGAAATAGCCCCGGCGTGGACGGCGCTTTTTCCTGAGGTCGTAAAGGAGTGGGATATGCAATATGACGCCCACGTATCAACCTACAGGATACACAATGACAACGAAAGAAAATGGCACCGGCGCTGGCACGGGCATTGAGACAGAAAAAAGGAGACGACCATGAAAAAGATCACGAGTAGGAAAATGGAGCGGTCGTGCGATGAGGCCACGAGTGAGCTGATGACCATCATTACGAACGCAGAAGCACTGGTTATTCGCGACATCGGGGCAACCGATGCAGCTTGTAAAATCATGAAACTGGCGTGTGGGCGGATAGACGCCATCAAAAAGCGCCTTGCACAATACGCCGAATACATGGACGTGCTTACCGAACGTCTCGCGACCATCGAAGACGAGGCGGTAGCGATTAGAGAGGAGGTCGGTGATGAAACAAAAACGAACTGAAATCAACGCAAATCAATGCGGGAGAGAGGTATATTTTGAAAGAGTAACCCATGCAGAGTCGACGGGGTATGGCCTAAATGAATTTACAAATAACTCCAAGTTCAATCGTTGGGACTTTATGATTAGTCGCCATTGCAAAGTGACCATTGAGGTTAGTGAGTCGGGACGCCTTGAGTGGGAAACGGATTACGTCGAATGAAAACCTCCGACGCCCTCGACAAAATCGCGCCGGCGATGCTGGCGGTGGCCAAGGCGATTGAGCCAGTAGGGAAAAAAACACAGGCGTACGGGTACAAATACGCCGACCTAGTAGCCATATGTAACGAACTCGGGCCGAAACTGATTGCCAATGACTTGATAGTTATCGAGGGCGGCGGCGACGACGAAAACGCAAACCCCGAAATGATATCTTGTCAACTACGTATTCAACACGTCAGCGGGCAATGGATCGAAACGGGAATCTTGAGAGTCAAGGTAAACCCGGCGGTTAAAAAAGATGGATCGCTCAAGCCTCTTGGCCCTCAAGACTACATGATTGTCTACTCGTACCTGAGACGCTATCTGTTGGTATCGGCGTTTATGATCCCGACAGTTGACGACGACGCGGGCGGAGCGCAGGGGCGCGACGGGGACAACACCCAAAAACAACCGGCAGGGGGCCAGGTATCGCCGCCACCGCCCGAAAAGGACGTGGCGGTATATGGAACGAAAGCCGAGCGAGCAACGGTAGGCGGCAGGATAGGCGCGGCCATGGCTACAAAAAAGCTTGACGCCGCTGACGTACTATCACGGGCGCGTAAGATAGCCAATGACGAAACGATAACGTCGGATGAATTGACGCTTGCTCAGTTCAAAGCGTTGGCCGACGAATTGGAGGGGAAAACATGATAACTGATAACCAACACCAGGTGATTGGCTACCTCGACGGCGATCCCGAAGGCAAGGAACTGACCAACGGATTCGTTTGCAATTTCACAGTATCGACGCGGCGCATGTACAACGGCAAAGAGGTGGGCGGGTGGTTCAAGGTCGCCGCATGGGATGAAATGGGACGGGCTTGCGTGGACCAACTGAACAACGGCGACAAGGTGCTCGTGATTGGCCCGTCGCATACCAAAAAAGCGAAGGACAGTGACAAAAAATTCACGTCGATCAACATCAGCGATAAAGACGTGGTGGCCGTGATGATCGAGCCGGGGAAAGTTGACCGCGAGGAAGCGCAACCGGACGCCGGTGGTATACCAGATAGCGACATCCCTTTTTCCCACGGGGCGGGTGAGGTGTAACCATGAAAGTCATTTTTGATAGAACATTGGTGGCGTGTAAAAATTGCCAACATCTTGACAATTGTGGGGCAAATGAATGCCCACGGTCGAACAGCTGGCGTTGGGAAATCTTGTTTGCTGAATATCAATACATCCGATCAAATTGCACATATTTCAGCCTCGAATCAGCGAAACGCGGCGCGGCCCGGTGGCTGGCGGCGATGGCTGATGAAATTGATGAATTATGGGACACGGGTAACGCAATCAAAAACGGTGGCGACGAAATCTTAGATAACAAGCCGACAGACTGGGAATCTATTCTCGCCGGGTTGGAAGCACTAGGGAAAATCGAGGTGGTGACATGACCGGCTATCACGCAACGACCCCAAAGAAGCTTGCTCGCTACCAATCCACGGGGGCGATACTGCCAGCCGTCCGGTTTTGGAGCACTGAATACAAGGCCCGTAAGTGGATGATCCGTACGGGGCGCACTGTGTTGTTACGCATTCAATCAGGAGTTCGCACGTGGCCGTTACCGATCAAGGGCGGCGCGTTTTGGACGGATCAAATGATTAGGGAATGGGAGGTAGTGACATGAACACTTACGCTTTCAAAAACATTCGCGGATCCATAGTGAACATCTCACCCATGGACGACCCCGGCGGTGACGTTTTACAGGCGTATCGGGAAATGGGCTGCGACGTGGTTCGCGTGGTCGTTATCGAAACCAAGCTTGCCGCTGAGATCATCAGCACTATCGAAAGTATGTGTCTGTTGTGTGACATGCACTCAGGAACGGCGCTGACGTGTAGGGCTGATTGTTTGCACCGAAGGCGGTATGCGAAATTATGGGAGGCGACGAAATGAACATCAACGACGTGGACATTGACATGATCGAGGAAACGGCATTGCGAGCAAAATGCGATGATTGGTCAGTCGAATTGAATCATAACAAGGTGCTCGCATGGGTAGCCCGCGACCGCGCCCACGTTAAAGAGATCGAAGACCTACGAAACGAGATTGACCGGATCGACGCCATCAACGGCGAGCTTGAGGACAAACTTAACGGCAACCACCACGGGGCCGACGACGCGGGAGACGACAATGAGTAAAATCATACTAGACCTTTGTGGTGGGACTGGAGCATGGTCAAGGCCGTATGTTGACGCTGGCTATCATGTAATTGTGGTTGACCTCAACGTTAAATCTAATTATGGATATGCAAGCCCTGAGTTAGTTGGGGTTGACGTTCGCAAGTGGAGCCTAATGGCAGACACACACCCTAGTTTTAATGTTCATGGCGTTTTAGCCGCCCCCCCGTGCACTCATTTTGCATCGTCTGGCGCAAGGTGGTGGGCAGGCAAAGGTGATGGGCCATACCTTGACGGGATATCAATTGTAGATGCCTGCATGAGATTAATTTTGATTAGCAAGCCTAAGTGGTGGGCGCTTGAAAACCCGGTCGGTCGTCTAATAAACGTCATTGGTCATTGGGACCACGTTTTTAACCCATGCGACTATGGCGATCCGTATACAAAAAAGACGTGCTTGTGGGGCAATTTCAACATGCCAGAAAAAACACCAGTCTACCCCGCTGGCGGTAGCAAGATGCACACAATGCCGCCATCAAAAGAGCGGGCAAGATTAAGGTCTGTTACTCCATCTGGTTTTGCAAAAGCTTTTTTTGAGGCCAACCCGTAATGACTCGCTTAACCGCCGCCGGTAAACGCTATTTGCGCGAGTGCATTATCCTGGTAGACTCCCGCGAGCAGACGCCGTGGACGTTCACGAACCACGAAACACGCGAGGCCAAGCTTGGCAACGAATACCCGCACCTGTTCGTAGGCGACTACTCGATAGCGCATCCGTCAAGTGAGGAGTTTCCCGACGCCCGCTCTTGGGCTCCCGGCGAGGCTGACGGAGTATTTGTCGAGCGTAAAACGTTACCCGACCTGATTGGCAGCATATCGCAAGGGCGCGAACGGTTTGGGCGTGAGTGGGTAAAGGCGCATGAATTGAACGTCAAGGGCAACGGAAGGAACATGGTTGTCGAGTGCACATGGGGCGTCATATTTGCGGGCGATTACAGGTCAAAGATGAGTGTGGCGTCTATCGTGCAAACGTTGGTTACGTGGCCACGGACGTTCGGATTTCATTTAGACATCCTTGGTGATCAGCCCAATTGCGAAGGGTGTGAAAATCGGTGTAATGCCATGGGGAGCATACAGACGGACGCAAAGCGACAAGAGATGAATCGTAAATTAGCGGCGCGGATGGCTGAGTCGATCTTGGAAAAACACGTCGCGAGGATTTTGAAAAGGGAGGGTATGTAATGAAACCAACCAAAGAACAAACCATCACGGCGCTGGTTGAATGTATCGCGCACTGGACGCGGGCGGAGCGCGTTGATGGTATATATTGTGACAACGGTCATCGGTGCAACGCCGGGAATTGTGCTTTGTGTATGTTGTTTTCGTATCGAGAACTTGATTGCCGCAATTGCCCACTTTGTATAATGGCTGGCGGCAAATGCTGCGATTACAATAACGTTGAAACTGACAGGAGTGGTATGTGGGTACAGGTTCAGCACCGCGGAGTCGACAAGTCCGTCATGATCAACGCGCTCAATCGCGCACTGACGATGGTAAAGGAGGCCGACGATGAATGACCACTGTCAATTTTATCGACTGGACAACAACGTCAAAATAGAGTACATGTCAATCGAGTGTCGTAAACAACAGTTGCTATCGAGGGGGACGTGCGGCGCTTGCATGGCCAACCGATGGCGGGGAATAGCGTGGCGGTAAAGGTGGTGAAATAATGAGT
>Ga0075122_10002083_pt1 | contig 13483 bp, 11 predicted proteins | sample AntAceMetag02UKB_FD_69790 | JGI IMG/M metagenome (GOLD analysis project Ga0075122, IMG submission 69790) | Saline lake microbial communities from Ace Lake, Antarctica - Antarctic Ace Lake Metagenome 02UKB | ecosystem: Environmental > Aquatic > Non-marine Saline and Alkaline > Saline | place... | reverse complement strand
TTTAGATAAATTTTTAACTTCATCTTTATAAAAAGGATTATTTTGTAAATCAAGACGATTGCGCCGAATAATAATTGGTTCTATCACGTCCCGAATTTGCTTTGCTAAATATTGTGAACGTTGCTTTACTTTTTTTATATCAATATGAGTTTCCTCAAAAAATGACTTATAGTAATTCTCTGCTTTTTTTCTTTTAGATTCGTTTAAAGAATTTTTATATTTTTTTATATACCCAAGGCGGTCAAAAGTACCTTTGAATGCTTTAAATTTATCTACAAGGTTATCTTCTAATGTTATTAACGATTTTTTTGGAGTAATAAATAACTTTAATAAAGACAAAATATCACTCGGCTTATTATTAAAAGGAGTTGCAGTAAGTAAAATTACAATTTTATCACGACAAATGTTTTTTAAATATTCATAACTTTCTGTATCCTGATTTCTAAAACGATGAGCCTCATCAATGATTACAATTTCAATATCTTTCGTATTTTCTAAAAAATTACTAACATTTATCAAATCTCCAGAGGATCGAACCTCCCAATCATATAATCCAAATTCCTCTATATATTTTTTCCACCCCGAATTTTTATTTTTATCTCCCACAATACCTGGTGGACAAATAACTATACCTCGTTTCTCTAATTCTTTAGCTATAGAACAAGCAATTATTGTTTTCCCTAAACCAACAACATCAGCGACAATAACTCCATTATTTTTTTCAATAATTGAAAGAGCCTGTTTAACTGCATCTAGTTGATATTTGTATACTTTATAACCATTTTTTTCTAAAATACTAATCAATGATTGTTTGATTTCTTTTCGCTCAAATGAATCCAAATAAATTTTTAAAACTAGAACAAGTGCCTCAAATGGTGAAATATCTTTAACAAGAGTATCTTTTTCAACTACTTCTATTAACCTTTTTTTTATAATATCGTTTTCTGTTATTTTTACTGCATCATCCCATAATATATTAAAATATTCATTCGCGTTTTTAACCCCAAAATCACTTATTTCAACATTAAACTCATTCTGTGTTATAAGCCCTGACCTTGTTAAATTACTACTTCCTGTAATAAATAAATTTTTTCTGCCAACTTGTCCTTTCTCTAATTTAAAAATATATAATTTTGCATGATTTGGATTATACGTTTTTCGTATTATTAATCTATTTTCTTTAATAAGTTTAATAAAATATTTAACCTGTTGGTAGAATTCTTCTGTATCAAATTCTTCTGAATTTAGGGATGTTTTAACTGATTCTATAAATTTATAACTTTTTTCCTCGTCAGATAAACCACTATCTTTGTCTGCATATTCCAATAAACCAAAATTAACTTTATCAACATTTAAGCCAACAAGAATCTTAATAATAACACTAGAATTATTTTTTAATCCTTCATAAAGTTCTCTTATTCCGGAAAAATAAAAAAAACCGACTAAAAATTTTAATTCGTCACTTTTTTGAATTAATTCAATTAGTCGTTTTTTAAGACTTTTTTCTTTGTCGTTGGTTATAAAATTTTCCATATTATAAATTTAGCTAAATTTTTTTTACACTCTATTTATACATTTTAGTTATAGCATATTTTAGCTAAAATGTGAAATAATAAAAACATCCTTCTGGAAAGAATGTTTTTGTATTTTATACGATTTCTGACGCACGTCGGTCTCTCGAACCGCGTACTAGGTTGGCTCCGGAGGTGGGATTCGAACCCACGACAAACTGGTTACACCTTATCTTGATATTCCTATCAAGGGTGGACTATATCTTCGCCATATTCTATTGAACTTAGGCGCCCCGGTATCTAGTCTCTACGGCGCTCCCCCACTTTTTGGGGGTTCCCACGGTATTGCCCTTTTTGACATTAAATCAAATGTCGGGTTTCACCGTTATCCCGGGATGTTCATCCCAAAGTTTCTTTTGGGAGCTGCGTTTTTCCATTATGTAATTCTCTGCGACAATTCGCGCATAACAAAACACATTTATCTAATTCTTGTTTTGTTTTCTCCCAGCTCCTTGTTAATCCCTTTATTGATAAACTAAAATCTTTTTTTATTCCGTCAATATGATTAAATTCTAGAGCTGCAATGCATTTATTATATCCACAAAGCATACATTTTCCGTCTTTATACTTGATAGCCATTTTGCGAAGTTTCTTTCTCCACATTGTACAGCTATAATCAAATATTTAGCACGATCGGAATATTTTCTTTTATCTTTTGTTATAAAAAATTTTATTAAAGAGATAAAAGAGGTCTTCCACAGCCAGTTGCTCTAACCCCTGAGCTACTCCGGATTATATTATATTTTAACTAAAAATTATCTTAACACAAAAACTCCAAAAAGTAAAATTCTTTTTTAGTAATAATCCTTAATTTTTTGGATTCCTTTTAGTTGTCTGATTCTTTCTAAGGCTCGCGCTTCTATCTGTCTAATTCTTTCTCTAGTTACGCCGAAAACTCTCCCGACCTCTTCTAATGTATGTGCTACTCCATCAGATAACCCAAACCTAATCTCTAAAATCTTCTGTTCGCGAGGAGAAAGATCAACCACAATTTCCTTAATATATTTACGTAATAACATTAAAGCTGCTGCTCTATCTGGAGCCATAGTTTTAACATCTTCTATAAAATCAACTAATTCTGACTCTTTACCATCATCATCTCCTCCAATAGTGGTTTCCAAAGAAATGACATCCTGTGAAATCTTCATTAAATATCTAGCCATACTAGTTTCCATCTCCAATTCGGCAGCTATTTCCTCTGGGGTAGGACGACGCTCTAATTGTTGTAATAAATAACGATCTGCACGGTGAAATTTACCCAGAATTTCAACTACATGAACCGGGATACGAATAGTTCGAGATTGATCTGCTAAAGATCTAATAATCGCTTGTCTAATCCACCAAGTGGCATAAGTAGAAAATTTGTATCCCCTCTTCCAATCATATTTTTCTACCGCCCTAAATAAACCAATATTCCCTTCTTGAATCAAATCTAAAAAAGTTAAACCATAACCCACAAATTTCTTGGCAATACTAACCACTAAACGCAAATTAGCTTCTATCAATTTTTGAGCTGACTTTTTGTCTCCTTCGTCCTTTTTTTTAGCTAAAGCTATTTCTTCGGCTGAATTAATTAAAGGAACGTGCCCAATTTCTTTAAGATACATTTGAATAGAATCAGCTGAAAGTTTGGTTAAATCAAAAAATAATCCTTCTTTTCCTTTTTCCTCTTCTGGTTCTAATAAGTTTTTATTGGATTCAATTACTTGGATTCCTGTTTTTTCAAGAAATTCTAAAAATTCCTCATATTCAACTAAATGTTTTTCAATTCTGGGAAAAGCATAAAGTATTTCATTCTGGGTTATAAACCCCCTTTGTTTACCTTTGTTTAGCAGTTTTTGAGCAGTTTCTTTTGGCCACTTAAAACGTGACGTTTTTATGAGACGAATTACCTTTTTTTTTCTGGTCTTTTTAGCTAAATCAAATTTTTTTACTATCTTTTTAGGAAATACTTTCTTCATATTTTTAATTAATCTATTAAGTCACGAGACAGCTTTGTTATTTCTTTGCTCATTTTCTCGACCAACCTTTTGTCCTTATTCTTTTCGGCCTCCCTTAATGTAACCAAAACATCTTGTATTTTGCTTTTTAAATATTTTTTCTTTAAGATAAAGAAAAAAGAAAACATATCCCGAGCAATTTCTAAAGAGCTATCTTCGCTAAATTCCTTTTCTATTAAAAATAATATAAGGTCGTAATAATTAGCCAACTCTCTTTCCTTTATTTTACTTTTTATTTTCTGAGCATCAATTTTCTTTTGCTGACGATAATAATTTCTAATAAACTTAGCGATATTCTGAGTTTGAATAGAAGGAAATATATCTAAAGGTAAATTTTGTTCTTTTAAAAAATCTATTCCTTGTTGAGGGTATTTCAAAATAAGGCCCAATAACCTTTCCGCTGCTTGCTGTTCTAATGATGCTTTATCTGAATCAGCATTTTTCTTTACCGTATCAGCAGTCTTATAAATTTTCAATACCTTGGTTTTTTTTAAAGCATCACGTAAAAAAACTTCAGAAATTGACAACTCGTCAGCCAATCTTCTTAGCCATAGTCCTTGTTCAACAGAATCTCCTAATCTAGCTATTACTGGCAAAAAAACCCTAGTAATATCTTTTTTGGCTTCAATTGTCAAATCTTTCTTATTTTGTCGATATTTATCAAAAGCTAAAGAGAAATAGTATTCCATGATAGGCATTGGTTTCTCTAATACCTTTATCCATTCTTTAGAATTCTTTTGAATAAATTCATCTGGATCTTTATACCCTTTTAAATCAATTACCCTAACGTTTAGTCCCTGATTTAGTAGCATATCTATTCCTCTTTTGGTTGCTGTTTGTCCGGCAGAATCAATGTCAAAAGCTAAAGAAATGTTTGGAGTATATCGTCTCAATAATTTAATTTGCTCTATTGTTAAAGCCGTTCCAGAAGTGCAAACTGTGTTTTTATTTCCAGCTTGATGGCAAGACAAAACATCCATATTGCCCTCAACCAGAATAAAATAGTTTTGTAGTTTAGCCTCTAGTTTTGCCTTATCCAACCCGTAGAGAATTTGACTTTTGTTATAAATTTCTGTTTCTGGAGTATTTATATACTTAGCCACCCTTTCTCCTTCATTTTCTTTATTGCTAGATTTATCCTTTAATGGTAGTACTCTAGCAGTAAAACCAACCACCTGCCCATGTGTATTGTTAATTGGGAACATAAGACGATTACGAAAACGATCATAATAGCCAGAACCCCTTTGTTTCTGAATAATTAAACCAGCTAATTCTATATCTTCTTCTTTATATCCCCTTTTAATTGAAAACTTTAAAAATGTGTCCCATTTATCAGGGACAAATCCTAATTGAAATTCATTAATTGTTTCTTTTTTAATCCCTCTTATTTTGAGATATTTTCTTGCATTTTCTGCTAAAGGAGACTCTAGTAAAACTTTATGATAAAACTTAGCGCTCAAACTACAAATGTCTAACAATTTAGTATGTTGACTAATATTATGGCTATCATAACTTTTAATTTGTACGCCCGCTTTCTCTGCTAAAATTCTTAATGCTTCGGGAAAATCTACACCTTCTATTTCTTGAATAAAACCAAATATGTCGCCACCCTTTGAACATCCAAAGCAATGCCAAATTTGTCGCTCAGGAGAAACAAAAAAAGATGGTGTTTTTTCGTTGTGAAAGGGGCATAATCCCCTAAAATTAGCGCCACTGGCTTTTAGTTGCACATATTCTGAAATAAGTTCTACAATATCAAGTTTAGATTTTATTTCTTCTACGTCATTAGCCATGAAAAATAAGAATTAATTTCTTTAAATTATTTTAAAAAATCTATTATCTTCATCCCCTGCTTTCGTCCAAATTTAAAAAATTCTAGCAATTTTCCCCTATCTGTACACGCAGGATTCAATGTTTTTCCCTTTGTAGGATAGATTAGTAAAATCCTATCGCTATTAAGAGCAAATTTAATGTCTTTTCTAACATTACTCTCTCTGTTCAAATAACATTTATAAAGATCTTTGCCATACATTGGAATACTAAACAAACCTTCAAAAAAATCTTTTATATAAAATTTTAAACCTCTTTTAATTGAAAAATTAAGAACTATAACAATCTTGTGTTCGGGGTATTTTTCTAACAAATGATTTAATCCGATAAGCTCTTTAAGGGCTCCATCAATATAATCAAATTCGCCCAATCTCTCCTTGTCAAATGTGTATGGAGCAATATCAACAGCTGCTTTCAAAAGTTTTACGGGATCATAATCATTAATATCTAAATTATCAGCTTTGAAATTAGATAAATTCAAAACTTTCACATAAAAAGGAATCTTCTGATTCTTTAATTCATTAAAATCAAGTTTCTTTCGTTTCTTAATAACTTCTTCAAATATATAATGAATATCAATCACATTGCTAATTTTCTTTCTGAAAAACCTATCGCCATGAGTATATTGAAATCTTTGTAAAATACCTTTAAACGTATTTTCTAAGCGAATTAAATTTTGAGCCATTTCTATCGTATAAATATCCAGACCAATTCCCGTTTGTTTGGTTAAAAAATATGCAGCATTCATAGCTCCTGCTGAAGCGCCATATACAGCTTCAATTTTATCATAAACATCCAATTCTTGAAATTTATTTACCACCCCAGCACCAAACACTCCCGCCATTGCTCCCCCGCCTAGATATAAAACAAATTTTTCATTCATCTTTTAATGATTTAATTGCAGGATACATAATGAAATGACAATTTTTTTTGTTAATCTCCGATAAATGAACCCATTCTACTTTCTCAATTTCATTAGGATCCAAAGAGTTAATAGCCTCTTTGTTTTGTTTGTCTGATAAGAGTTTCGCTGGATATATTAAATTAACTGAATGAAGAAATTTTTGGTAACAATAAAAATTCGACTCTCCAATATATATCGGCTTTGTAAAGTCAACCTTAACCCTATAGCCAGTTTCTTCATAACACTCTCTTTCAATTCCCCCCACAATAGACTCATTTGTGTTAACCTCTCCTCCTGGCAAAAGCCATATATTTTTATCATATTGCGGAACAACCAAAAGAATCTTATTATCTTTAGAACGAACCAAAGCATAGGCAGAAATTCTCCAAAAAATTTTCTCTTTTGGGCCTATTTTAATTGGGTTTTGATAAATATCAAAAAATGTCTGCATATATTAAAATTTTAATAACGGTATGCGTTTGGAAAAATTCGAACAAATTTCGCCCAAAATTTGTATGACGGACAAAATTCCCACCTAATCTCTCTTTCTCTCTCGCAAAAACGATCTTCTCGGATTGAATAATTTCAAATTTTTCCTTTGGTGACTTTCGTAAAAATTCTACTTAATTTTGACACTGGCGTAAATTCTTTTTAAATTATTTCTTTTTCGCTATCACCATGAAATGCAAACTAGATTCGACAACCGCCGGATTTGTACATAATTCATAATGCATATCTTGCCAATTTTTCCATGCTTTTGATTCTTTTTTTGCCATTCTGTTTATCTGTTTTTGAGATGGGCTTGCGAGACCCTCTAAACCAACACTTTCTAAAAAATTTACTTTATTATCAAATAAAGATTTTAATTCGTTTAACTCAAAAAAGTGAGCATAAGCTTTACCTCCGTGCCACTGATAATCATCTCCTTTTGAATAAAATCTTTTGAAATGTTCAGTATCTTTTACTTCATTAACCCATTGATGAAATCTTGTTATTGTCCCGAGCTTTCCCATAATGGAGACAAAAATTGGGGCGTTCTTCTTGGCAACACGAACCAGTTCGGAGATCGCCTTTTGCCTTTCTTTTTCGGGGTACACATGAGAGAGTGCGCCTCCCAAGCAAATAACTGCTTCAAAAAAGTTATCCGCGAATCTTGATAAATCAGTTATTGAGCCCTCTACTATTTCTCTGACTCTTTCATTTACCTTCGCCTTTTCGATTTGCTTCTTAGCAAAGTCAAGGTTTGCGGAAACTAAATCAAGTAGAACGACATTATGTCCTGTTTTTGCTAATTCAATAGAATATCTGCCAGGCCCACCACCGGCATCCAAAACAAGTCCGTTCTTTGGGATATATTTTTGCAAAAAACGCAAAGTGGTTTCGAATTCCAAACGATGAAAAGGATCTTTAACTAATCTTCTCCACTCTCTTTCTACCCCTTCGGCGTAAATCTTTTTTGTAAGCCTTGTTTCTTTATTATCCATAATTACTTTAATAAACTATCTATTGAAATATCCATTCCTCTAGCGATTTTCGCCATACTTTGGACAACCATACGTTTTGCAAAAAAGTTTCCAAAAATATCATTTAATGGCGGAGAGGGCGGGATTTGAACCCGCGATACCTTTCGGTATACCGCCTTTCCAAGGCGGCGCAATCGGCCTCTATGCGACCTCTCCCTTTAAAACCTATATACATAAATTGAGTTCTTGTGTCTTTCGTCTGAGGGGTAAATACTCTCTGGCTCTAGTCCCTTAATACGAAAACCATAAGCGATAACTCTCGCCCCCCTTTTAAGCTCTTTTTCTAATTTATATCTTAATTTTTTTTCAAGAGGTTTAGGCATCCCATAAACATAAATTGCATCTGCTTTCGACAAATCTTCATGGAAAAGATTTCTCATCTTAAAAACAATATTTCCCTTGTCTGCCAAAAAAATACGCTTAATCCAACAATAAAGAAAGAACAGAAGGCTTATTTCGATACCAATTGCTTTTACTGAAAAATTTTGTGCAGCATAAAAAACAACTCTTCCATCTCCACAGCCCAGGTCATAGAAAACCTCACTATCTTTTAGGTCAATTACTTTAAAAATTCGTGGCAATTCTCTTTTTCTGCAAGGAACAAATGGAGCAAGAGATTTATTGGCCATAATAAAAGAAATTGCAACCCAAAAAATAAAAATTGCATAAATTAAACATATTAAATTAGCTAAAAATTGCATAATAATTATTACTTTTTCTCTGCCTCAGCTATTTTCATTGTAGTTTCAACAATAGTATCGGGCAACAAAGAGATTGAATCAATCCCTTCTTTTACTAAAAATTGAGCAAACTCAGGAAAATCACTTGGAGCCTGTCCACATATACCAACTTTACGCTTATATTTATGTGCGACCTTAATTAATTGTCTAATCATTTTCTTAACAGCTTCATTTTTCTCGTCAAAAAGATGAGCAATTAAGTTTGAATCTCTATCTATTCCTAATATCAATTGAGTTAAATCGTTAGAGCCAATTGAAAAACCATCAAAAAGCTTAGCAAATTCTTCGGCTAATATAATATTGGAGGGAATTTCTGCCATAACATAAACCTGTAATTTTAACTGTCCTTTACTTTTTTCCCTTAGTTTATACTTATCTATAATCTTTAAAACACCTTTTGCCTCATCAATTGTCCTACAAAAGGGCACCATTACAATTACATTATCTAGTCCAAATTCTTTGCGAACTTTTTTAATAGCTTGACACTCTAATTCAAAAGCTTTTCTAAACATGGGGTCATTGTATCTGCTAGCACCTCTCCAACCAATCATAGGATTAGCTTCTTTTGGTTCATAAAAAGAACCACCGATTAAATTAGCATATTCATTGCTTTTAAAGTCCGAGAATCGAACAATCACATCTTTAGGATAAAATGCAGAAGCAATAGTCCCAATTCCCTCTGCTAATTTATTCACATAAAAATCAATTTTACCCCCATAACCAGCTGTTATCTCATCTATCTGCTTTTTAACTTTTTTGTCTTTAATCTTAGCATAATTTAATAAAGCTAAAGGATGAATCTTAATATGATTGTTGATTATGAATTCCTCACGAGCTAAACCAACGCCATCATTGGGTAAAAAAGAAAAACCAAATGCTTGACTCGGTTCAGCAACATTAAGCATTACCTTAGTTTTTGGATTTTTTATTTTTTTTAAAAAAGTTTTTTTTATTTTAAACGGCAATAAACCACTATAGATACGCCCTATTTCTCCTTCAGAGCAAGAAACTGTCACCTTTTGCTTATCTTTAATAAGCTTGGTCACATTTCCAGTTCCCACTATACATGGAACCCCCAACTCACGACTAACAATTGCGGCATGACAAGTTCTCCCACCAGCATTAGTCACAATAGCAGAGGCAATTTTCATAATTGGAACCCAATCTGGATCAGTCATCTCAGTAACTAAAACCTCTCCTGGCTTAAATTTGACTATATCTTTAACGTCTTTAATAACACGAGCAGCTCCTTGTCCGATCTTAGACCCTACGGCCACGCCAGTAATTATAACTTTATTCTGAATAATTTTTGATTTTCCTTCTTTGGTAAGAATATATCTTTCTAAAACATCGGCTGACTTACGAGATTGAACAGTTTCTGGTCGTGCCTGCAAAATATATAATTTATTATCCTTGCCGTCCTTCCCCCACTCCATATCCATTGGGCGTTTATAATGTTTTTCAATTGCCACTGAATAACGAGCTAATTCTAAAATTTCCTCATCTGATAAAGTAAATTTATTTCTTTCTTTTGGAATAGTTTTTATATTTTTAACCGGACTTTTCCCTTTAAGATTATATGTCATTGTCCATTCTTTGCGCCCCAACCTTTTATTAACAATTGGCTTATATCCTTTATCTAATAAAGGCTCAAAAACCATAAATTCATCGGGGCTCACCTTGCCTTGAACTATATTCTCCCCCAATCCCCAAGAAGAATTAATAACCGTAATGTCAGCAAAACCAGATTCAGTATCACAAGAAAACATTACTCCAGAACAGGCTAAATCAGAACGAATCATTTTTTGAACTCCAACAGAAAGAGCTACTTCCATGTCTTTAAAACCCTTAGTTTCACGATAAACAATAGCTCGATTAGTAAAAAGAGAAGCCATACATTTATGAACTGCTTCTAATAAATTGTCCACACCCCTAATATTAAGATATGTTTCCATTTGTCCAGCAAAACTAGCCTCAGGCATATCTTCAGCTGTAGCTGAGCTACGAACCGCAACATCTACAGCATTTGATTTGTGTTCTTGAGATAATTTTTTGTAAGCAGAAATAATAGCTATTTCCAAATCTTTATCTAATGGTGTTTTTAAAATTAAATTTCTAACCTTTTGGCCGCGTTGAGACAAGTCTTTCATATCTTGAACATCTAGCCCTTCTAAAATATTTTCTATTTTTTTTCCTAATTGGCTCTTTTCCATAAAATGCCAATAAGCATCAGATGTTGTAGCAAAACCATTAGGGATTCTTATCCCGTGTTTATTTAATTTTTGATACATTTCTCCCAAAGAAGCATTCTTGCCTCCTACCACAGGAACATCTTTTATAGATAAATCTTTGAACCAAATTAAAAAATTCATAATTATTTTTTTATCAGAATAAAATTAAATTTTAATTTTCATTGCTAATTTTCCCAAAACCGGAATTTGCCACTTTCTATCCTTAATTACTTTAATTAATCCTAAAACAGAAAACAAAATACATAAAATCCAACCAATAAATCCAATAATCCAACCAATAAATGGGATTACTAAAATTAAAGTACAAATAATTTCCGCCACAAATAAAGCTACTCCTTGTCGGACATGAGAACGAACATATTCGTTCTCCCTTACCAAAATCATAGACAATAGAGATAAAACGCCTATATAAGAAATAACAGCCAATAACTTTTGTAATAAAGGAATTTTTTTATTTCCCTTTATTAAAGAGCTAATTTTTTGTTTAATTTTACCTGTTTCCATATTTTTTTTATTACCCTTTTATAATTAATTTATCTAATCGTCTCTTAAATGGAGACTATTACTATGGGTTTTTTACCTACTCTGTTCAAGATTAAATCGCTTAAGCTATGCCCCATTTTATTCCCTAACTCAGGGTTAAAACCATGTCTCTGAATTAATTTTTTAGCTTTTGTTTCTAATTCAGAAATCAATTCATTACCAAGCTCAACACCTTGACAAGTAACTCTAATTTTAATACCTGTCTGCATTTTCTTGCTCCCTCGGATAGCAGGAATAGAGATAAAACAAATTCCTGCTTCAGCTAGTTTTTTTCTGTCTTTTAATACTTCTTCGTTCAATGGTTCAACCTTATTTCCTTCCACTACAACAATAGAATGAGACATTCTTTGATCAGAAAGTTTATAGGCCTTCTCTTTTTTATTGATTTCTAAGATTTCCCCATTTTTCAGCATAAAACAATTCTCTTTCTTAATACCCGAACCCTGAGCTAATTTGATATGTTCCGCTTGCATGTAGTGTGCCCCTTCAATGGGTATAAAAAACTTAGGCTTAACCAAAGAAATCATTTTCAACAATCCTTCTTGCTTGGCGTGACCTGAACTATGAATACCAGAGCCCAAAACACGACGAAAAATTACTTCTGCACCAAGATCAACTAAACCATTCATAACTCCATTTACGGATAATTCATTCCCCGGAACAGTAGAGGAAGAAAAAATAACTGTATCCCCTTTTTTAATTCTAACTAAGCGGTGAATATTTTGAGCAATTCTGTCCATAGAAGAACCCTCTACTCCTTGAGAGCCACCAGCTATAATAAGTGTTTTATTCGGTGGCATTTTATTTAACTCAGTAATGTCAACCATCATTTTGTGGGGGATTTTTAGATAACCTAAGCTTTGTGCGATTGCCGCTGTTTTTTTAACAGACATACCAACGAGAGCCACCTTTCTATTACATTTTTGACAAGCGTTAATAGCTTGTTGAATCCGACTAATCAAACTCGCAAAAGTAGTGAATATAATCCTTCCTTTAATGGCCTTAATCAATGAATGAGTTATTTGTCCTACTTCTTGTTCGGAAACAACTTTTCCTGGCAAAGCAGCATTAGTGCTATCTGAGAAAAGAGCCAAAACTTTCTCATCTCCCACTTTTCTGAGCAAATTCTCATTAACTGGCTTTTGATCTAATGGTGATTTATCAAATTTAAAATCTCCAGTATGAATAATCGTGCCTATTGGGGTTTTAATAATCAAACCCACACTATCTGGAATATTATGAACAACGCCAAATGGAGTAATGAAAAAATCGCCTAGATTAAAGCCCTGCTCCGGTTTGATAATATTTAATTTCGTGTCTTGAATGCCAAACTCAAGTAATCTGTCTTCTATCAATCCGATAGTCAGCGGGGTTGCAAAAATTGGTGGATTTCCCAATCTTTTAATAAAATAAGAAATAGCACCAATATGATCTAAATGACCATGTGTGATAACCAATCCTTTAACTCTATCTTTATTTTCTTCTAGGTAGGTAATATCAGGCAGAACATAGTCCACTCCCAATAAGTCTGGACCAGGAAAATCCAGTCCCATATCAATGATAATAATATTTCCTGACTTTTTGTCGTTTGGCAGAAATTCTAGAGCCATGCAATTCTTGCCAACCTCTTCAACTCCACCTAACGGAATAATACGTAATTTTGATCTGTCAAAATTTTTCATAATTAAATTTCTTTATTTTTTTTATACAATAATATTTAATTTCAAAGTTCTCGCTAAAGGAGAGACCCTTACTATAAGTATAGTGAATAACAAGATTCTGACGAGCGGAACGAGAAACGGTTTTTATTCTTTTTTGATTCCCACATCTTTAATATTCCAATCATAAAGTGATTCTTTCTTGGTAATAATCTTAAAAAGGCTTTCAATAAAATCACCACCAGCATAACCAACAATCAAAGCAAAGACTTGATTGCCTTTGATTAGATAAGAGGCAATTAGACCTACTATACCGGACAAAAAAACCATTAGAAAAAAATATGGTGCATTAAAACCAACATTTTTATACGAATATTGATGTTTAACAAAGCCAAATATACCCCTAATAGTGCCACCGATAAAGCCAGCAACTAAAACTGGAATATACATAAATTTATTTTA
>Ga0075122_10002082_pt1 | contig 13485 bp, 22 predicted proteins | sample AntAceMetag02UKB_FD_69790 | JGI IMG/M metagenome (GOLD analysis project Ga0075122, IMG submission 69790) | Saline lake microbial communities from Ace Lake, Antarctica - Antarctic Ace Lake Metagenome 02UKB | ecosystem: Environmental > Aquatic > Non-marine Saline and Alkaline > Saline | place... | reverse complement strand
GTTGAGATAAAAATTTATTCTAGTGATTTTTGTTATGTGAAATCGATTCCTTTGAAGGTTGAGATTATTGAGTATTATGTCGAGAAGGACAAGGTTTTTGTTGAGATAAAGGGGTAGGGTTTCTTTGAACTTATTATCTAAATGATGAGCGATCTCGCTGGGATTCTACTCACAAAATGCATTTGAAAGATATACTTAGAATTTGTTTCCCAAAAGCGTTTTGTTCGCCCAGGACGTGTCCCGTGCTCGAATCTTTATGATCTCGCTGGGATTCGAACCCAGGACCCCTGCCTTATCAGAGCAGTGCGCTACCTGGCTGCGCTACGAGATCGTGTAAACATTAACCGAAATATCAATTTATAAGGTTTTTGAGTGGGAAAATATTATAAGGATAAGAAGTCTAGTGAATATATGAAAATTATGTTAACGTCTGCTGGTATTAACAATAAATCTTTAGAGAATTCATTGAAGAAGTTATGCGATGAAGAAATAAAGATTGCATTTATACCTACTGCCGCTAATATGGAAAAAGGGGATAAGAGTTGGCTGATTGATGATTTAGCTAATTGTAAAAAACTTGGTGTGGTTGATGTGGTAGATATTGCAGCATTAGAGAAGAAGGAATGGTTGTCCAGATTAAAAAGTGCTAATGTTATTTTTATGGGGGGAGGCGACACTACTTACCTGATGAATGAAGTTAGAAGGTCGGGACTAGCTGATGAATTGAGAGAATTATTAGAAACAAGGGTTTATGTTGGAATTAGTGCAGGAAGTATTATTATGAGTGATTCAATCCAGACATCATCCGAATATCTGTTTAAATTGTATGACGATGAGGTAGAAAGTCCCCCAGAGGGATTGGGCTTTATTGAGTTTGGAATGAGACCCCATCTTAATTCTCCTCATTTTCCAAAGGTAAATGATGAAAATTTGAAAGAGATATTCAGGGACTCGGGATCAGACATTTATGCATTAGATGATAATTCTGCAGTTATTTGGAATGATGGGAAAATTGAAGTTGTTTCTGAGGGCACGTGGATAAAGTACCCCAAATAAATAAGTTATGCTAAACTTTAAAAAGGAAATTTTTGATAGGATACTATGAGTTTGACAAAATTTTTGAGGGCGGCGTGGAAGAAGCCTGACGTTAAATTACTTAGGGAAAGAATGATTGAGTGGCGGAAAGGCGGCGCGATTGTTAAGGTTGAGAAACCGCTTAGACTTGATAGGGCGAGGGCTCTTGGGTATAAGGCAAAGAAAGGTGTGACCGTTGTTCGAGTTAAGATTAAGCGTGGTGGGCATACGAGAAGCCGACCGAATAAAGCTCGAAGAACGAAGAGACTTCATATTAGAAAGAATTTAAGAATGAATTATAAGGAAATTGCTGAAGCTAGGGTTGCTCGGAAATATACGAACATGGAAGTTTTGAATTCTTATCAAGTTGGTAAGGATGGTATGAATTATTTCTTTGAAGTAATTTTGGTTGATAGGGCTGCTCCTGAGATTAAGTCTGATAAGCAATTGGGGGCTTTTGTTAAAGCGCCTAAGATGAGATCTCTTCGAGGATTAACTTCTTCTGGGAAGAAAGCTCGAGGACAACAGAGAAATTCTAGGGTTAAAGTTCCTAAAGCGTTCCCTTCTTTGAGAGCGAATAAGAGAAAGGGGAATTAGGTAAGTTTTATAAATTAGTTTTTCTATAATATATTATGGCTAAAAAAGTAAAGCGGTTGTATCGGGCTTCTAAAAAAGATTCTGTGATTGGTGGTGTTTGTGCTGGAATTGCGAATTATTTTGGGATTGATCCTATTATTGTTCGACTGATCTGGCTAGTGCTTATCTTCGGTTATGGGTTTGGTATCCTTGCGTATTTGATTGCTTGGATAATTATTCCTCGGAAGTAAATTTATTAAGTTTGAATTCCTATGAATTTTATGAAAATAGATGTTCCTTTTTATGAGCAGACGAATCCGCTTAATTGTGGGACGACTGCGTTGAGAATGGTTTTGAACTATTTTGGTGGGGACTTTGATTTGGATGTTATTGAGCATGAGGCTGAAATAAAAAAAGGCAAGGGGATTTTTACGATTCAGCTTGGGGTTGCGGCTATGGAATTGGGTTTCGGAGTTGAGCTTTGTTCTATTGAGGAAGGTTTTAATGACGGGAATATGGAAAAGGATTTTTATAAGAAGTTCGCGGATCCTGATTTTCCGAAAATGTTTAAGGGTTGGAATGATCGGGCGAAAAAACTGGGTATGAAGTTTTCTAGGAAAAGTTTAGAGCTTGATGAATTGATAGCTGGAATTTCCGAGGGGAGTGTGCCGATTGTTTTGATTGATTGGAATGTTGTCGAGGGGAAGGATGGTTATCAGGGACATTTTGTTCCACTTGTTGGTTATGATGAGGAAAATGTTTTTGTTCATAATCCTTCGAATGGGGATGGTGCGTTTGTGAAAATTTCTAAAGAGTTATTTGACAAGGCGAGAAAAACTAGTGGAACTGACGAAGACATTTTGATTGTTAAAAAATTATAATTTTGAATCTAGGAATTCTTTGATTGAAGATTCTGGTTGGGCGCCGACGAATTCAGCGACGACTTCTCCGTTCTTGAAAAGTTTTACCGAAGGGATTGACATTACTCCGTATTTTGATGCTGCAGATTGGTTTTCGTCAGTTGCTGCTTTTGCTAGGATGAATTTTCCTGCGTAATCTTGTTCTACCTTTTCGAGAGTTGGTTTTAGCGTCATACAGGGGCCGCACCAGCTTGCCCAGAAGTCTACTAGGACTGGGGTTGTTTTTGATTTTTCGATTACTTCGGTTTCGAAGTTTGCGTCTGCTACGTCCATGATATATTATGGGTTGTATATATTATAAATGTTGGTGATCGTTGTTAACGAGTATACAAATTGTTAAATAGTGGATTGCTTTGTCGAGGGGCAATGGTGGATGCTTTGGAGAAGTTGACGGGGATGGTTGCCGAGGCCGTTCATGAAGAAACTGGTCGGGAGGATGAGCTCGCAAACTGGAGGTTCGCTAAATCGAGAGTTCTTAGGTATCTCCGGCAGGAGGAGGTGGCTATTGAGGATGCGGACAAATATTTGACAGCAACATACAGCCTTCCCGTACATGCGAGTTATATCATAGATCAGGCAGTTCCCATGTCGATGGTTGCTTAGGAAATGCTTTTAAAGTTTGGAATGCTTTTAAAGTTATGAGAAAGGTGAAGCGTAAGTCTAGGCATTTTGGTACTGAGAATGTTTTTGTTTTGATTGCGATTATTGTTTTTAATCTGTTGTTCGTCATTCATTTTTTGGCTGGTATCGTTGGGGCGATAATTGGATTTATTGGTGGGGCTTTCGGAATGATTGTTGGCGGATTTGTCGGAGCGATAACTAGTTTGATTTATTCGTTTGTAGGAAATACTTGGATTGCCCAATATGTTTCGCTTGGTGGAATTCATCCTTTGGCTGTTACATTTTTGGCTATTGCGATTTTCTGCTTCGGTGGACTTTGGATGATTGGGAATTATTATATTGTGAAATATTTTATCAAGGCGATGGTGTGGTATTTTAATTTAAATGTCAGGGCGGTTAAAAGATATGAGCCTTAAGAAATTCGCATTGTGGCTTTTGATAATCGGAGTTTTGGCTTTGGTGATTGGTGGAACTATTGGAATTCTGACTATTGATCCTGCCGAATTTGCTTCTCAGTTTCAGTGATTTGTAAAGTTATAAAAAGTGTTTTGCCTTCGACATAATATGGATTATTCGAAATTGTGCGATGTTTATCATGCGTTGGAATCGACGAGCAAGGGACTTGAAAAGACTGGGATTTTGGCGGATTTTTTAGGAGAGATTCATGATAACCCTGAATATATTTATTTATTGCAGGGGCGGCTTTTTGCTGATTACGATAATCGGGAACTTGGGATTTCTCATCAGCTTGTGATTCGGGCGATTTCTAAGGCGGCTGGTGTTAGCGATGCTGATGTTGTTGATGAGTTTAAGGAACTTGGCGATTTGGGTAAAGTTGCGGAATCGATTTTGGGAAAGAAAAAACAACAGACGGCTTTGTTTTCTACGAAGCTTTCCGTCGAGAAAGTTTTGAGTAATCTTAGGAAGTTGCCGACGATTGAGGGGAAAGGAACTGTTGATCAGAAGATTGGTTTTATTATTGACTTGTTTCATTCTGGGACGCCGAGGGAAGCGAAGTATGTTGCGAGGACAGTTCTTAGTGATTTGAAAATTGGGGTTGGTTCTGGGATTTTGCGGGACGCGATTGTTGAGCATTGTTTTAAGCCTAAAGATTTGGATGATAAAAAAGTTTGTGCGAAGGCGACGCAGGAAGCTTATGATAAGGCGACGGATTTTGCTGAAGTTTTCGAGCGGGCCTGTGATGATTCTCTTGAGAAGATTAAATTGAAACCTGGGAAGCCGGTTAAGGTTATGTTGTTCCCGAAGGCGAAGGGAGTTGAGGACGCGTTTTCTATTGTTGGGAAACCTGCGGCATTTGAATATAAGTATGATGGGTTTAGGGTTATGATAAATAAGGAAAAGGGCGGGCGTGTTAAAGTTTTCACTCGGCGACTTGAGGAAGTGACGAAGCAGTTTCCTGAAATTGTTGAATATGTTGATAGTCATATTAGTGGGGATAGTTTTATTTTGGACGGCGAGGCTGTTGGGTTCGATGCTGAGACGAAAAAGTATACTGAGTTTCAAGCGATTAGTCAGAGGATTCGGCGGAAATATGGGATTGATGAAATGCGGAAAAGTTTTCCGATTGAGTTGGTTATTTTCGATGTGATTTATTATAATGGGAATAATTTGATTGACAAGCCGTTTAGTGAGAGGCGAAAATTAATTGGGACGATGATTCGCGAGGAGCCTTGGAAAATTGTTTTGGCGAAACAGATTGTTACCGACGATGTCGAAGAAGTTGAGAAATTTTATGCGGAGGCTTTGAATGCGAATCAGGAGGGATTGATGGGGAAAAGTTTGGACGCGCCGTATAAGCCTGGGGCTCGAGTTGGTTATGCTGTTAAGTTGAAACCTGAGGATAAGGATTTTGATTTGGTGATTACCGGAGCTGAGTGGGGAACTGGGAAGCGAGCTGGGTGGTTGACTTCGTTTGATGTTGCTTGCCGTGACGATGGTGAGTTGCTTGAAATTGGAAAAGTATCGACGGGGCTAAAAGAAATTCCTGGAGAATGTTTAAGCTTCAAGGAGATGACTGACATGCTGGAAAAGTTGTTGATTGAGACTGAGGGGCGGAGGATTAAGGTGAAGCCTGAGATTGTTGTGACGGTTCAGTATCAGAATGTTCAGAAGTCGCCGACTTATTCTTCGGGTTATGCTTTGAGGTTTCCGCGGATTACTCGGTTGCGTGAAGATCGTGGGGCTGGCGATGTTGCGACGATTGAAGAGATTGAGGGCGAGGCTGACGCATGATGGTAGGTTTTGCCGAGGGTTGTTTTGAGAAACGAGGGTTGGCATTAAAAATGCCGAGGGTTGCGCTTCGCGCGGGGCTTAGTGGCTGGATAAGAATTTGAAATATAAATTTTTATATTTACTTAAATCGCCGTCGGATAAATCGGAGCCTTTATAAAGGAAAAGTCTATTATTTATTGTATGGCAGTGGCGAAAAAAAGTTCTTCTAAGGATACTACTTTGAAGGTTCAGAATATTGTTGCGACGACTTCTTTGGATAAGGATGTTTCTTTGACGAAGTTGGCGAGGACGCAGCCTAATACTGAATATAATCCTGATACTTTTCCTGGTTTGGTTTTGAGAGTTAAGAAACCTAAGTCTGCGGTTTTAGTTTTTAGTTCTGGGAATTTGGTTTGTACTGGGACGAAATCTGTTGCGCAAGTTAAAGAAGTTATTCAACAAGTTATTAAGCAACTGAAAAAGATTGGGGTTAATGTTACTATTAAGCCGAAAATTACGGTTCAGAACATTGTTGCATCGGGAGCGATTAATTTGGATTTGAATTTGAATACTCTTGCTTTGGAATTGGAAAATACGGAATATGAGCCAGAACAATTTCCTGGATTGGTTTATAAGTTGGAAGATCCAACTGCGACATTTTTACTTTTCTCTAATGGGAAATTGGTTTGTACTGGAACGAAGAATAAGGCTCAGCTTGATGATTCTATGATTCAGTTAAACAAGAATGTTCGTGCGGCCCTGAGAAGGATTAAGGAAATTCAGAAGCAGAAGGATGCCGACGAAGACGACTTCTAGATTTAATTTTTAAGAATATGATTTAATGGCGTCGATTAATTCTGATGGATTGTTGATGGTAAATATTTTTTTATATTCTGGAATTAATTTTAAATCGTAGCCCCATCCGTAATCGACTAAAATGATATTTTTTAGGCCTGCTTTTGAACCTTCTGCAAAATCCACATTTCTGTCGCCGATTGATAAAACTTCTGACTGGTCTAAGTTGTGCTTTTGTAAAATATTTTTTATTGCTTCGGTTTTTTCAAATCGTTTTATTTTTAAAGACTCTCGTCCAGTTATTTCTTGGAAATATTTTGCTAGATTAAATTTTGCTAATTTGTCTTTAAGCTCGTCCTCATATACTGAAGATAGTGCGATTAAAATGTGGTCTTTTTTTAATTCTTTTAGGACTTCTTCTACCCCTTCACACATTACTGGAGTTCTATTAAAGCTTTCTTTTTTATATATCTCGCTTGTGTCTATTATCTCTTTGTCAGAAAACCCTAGATTATGATAGCAATTTGTTGAAGAGTTGCCGTATATTTTTTTGAATTCTTCGAATTCTGTTGGACAATCCTTTCCTAATTTTTCGCACATTTTCATGTAAGACTTATGAACTTCTTTGAAACTGTTAACTATTACGCCGTCATAATCGAATATGATTAGTTTTATCATGATTAGTTTATGATGGTAAAGCTTAAAAGGGTTTTTCTTTAGGAGATAATATGGTAGTTGAAAAAGGAAATACGATTAAGGTTGATTATGAAGGTAAGTTCGAGGGCGGCGAAGTCTTTGATGCTTCTAGTAAGCACGGGCAGCCTCTGGAGTTTAAAGCTGGTGAGGGAATGGTTGTGCCTGGTTTTGATAATACTGTGATTGGGATGGAAGTTGGCGAGGAAAAGGAAGTTACTTTGAAACCTGAGGATGCTTATGGGATGCCGAACCCGCAGGCTGTTCAGAAAGTTCCGAAGGATAAGTTTCCCGAGGGTGCTGAGGTTGGAATGATGATTGGGATTCCGATGCCGAATGGGCAGCAGGTTCCTGCGAAGATTTCTGAGATAAATGATTCTGAAATTACGATTGATATGAATCACCCGATGGCTGGGAAGACTTTGATTTTTAAGATTAAGATTGTTTCTATCGAATAATCTTTAAACTATGATTTCTTATTTTATTTATGGTGAATTTTAGAAAATATTTTTTGGCTTCTGAGAGGGAAGTTTTTGGTGGAAAATCCGCAGAGGGGAATGATGAGTTAGTTTGGGCGGCGAAGTCTAAAGATATCCTGCTTCACACTTCTGAGCCTGGAAGTCCATTTGTGAATGTTGGCGAGGACCCTTCGAAATCTGAGATTGAGGAAGCTGCGATTTTTTGTGCGAGATATTCTCAGGACTGGAGGGATAATAAGAGGGATGTTACTGTTAATAAATTTCGGAAGAGTGATATGAATAAGACTGCGCAGATGAAAGCTGGGAGCTGGGAAGCTAAGAAGCAGGAAAAGATTAAGGTTAAGAAGGTTGATATATTAAAATTTGAAGAGGAGTTGCGGAGCGAATGAATAAATTCTTGAGAATCTTTTTGGAAGCGATTCCTATTTTGGTTATGATTATTGCGATTCCTATTTTTTTGGATGATTATGTTTTGGCGGGAGTTTATTGTTTGATTGTGGCGATTGCTTTCGTTGTTAAATATGAAAAGCAGGAATGGATTGTTTTTTGTTTCGGGCTTGTCGTCATGATTGTTTCTGAATATTTTTTTATTAGTACTGGAGTGGAAAGCTTTAAGAGAACGAGTTTATTTGGAGTTATGCCCATTTGGCTTCCACTTTTGTGGGCCTACGCTTTCGTCGCGATTAAACGGGCTGTTAAAATATTGGATTTAAAATGAGACAAATTAAGAAATTGCAGATTGGAAAGAACGGTTTGACTGAGGCTTTTATCGGGCAGGTTAAAAGTATTTTTGAGAAAGAAAGTTTTGTTAAGATTTCAATTTTGAAGTCGGCTTGTCGGGATAAAAAGGACGCTGAGAAAATGGGCGAGGATTTGATTGCGGTTCTGGGGTCGAAGTATGATTATAAGTTGGTTGGATATGTTTTGTCGGTGATTAAGTATCGGAAGGATCAAAGGTAGTTTTTTAGGATATAAATGATTATAAAGTGTTTTTGTAAGGTTTATTTATGGCAGATGATTTTGAGCTTCCAGGTCCAGAAATATATAAAACTGATTTTGGAAGGGTCCATTTGGGCAATGCCCCCGGAGAACATGAAGCCGTTATTAATGGGCACTACGTAAACTTGCCACGAGGGACCCTTGGAGGAATCGGTAGGGGAGATATCAATTGCGTTCAGTATGCTACAAAACAACTTGATGGTGTTGATTGTGACCCTAGTGAATTTGAAAAATTTCTTTTGAGAGCTCAAGTGGCTGAACTTACAACTGAAGTTCGGGTCGCATGGTCTCAAGTATCTAATCGATAAAATATCCAAAGGTAAGATTTATAAACCAAATTTTCTCAGTGATATTAGGTTAACGAGCTTCGGCTTGTCTATCTTCGAAAGAAGAGCCTGAAAACAATAACGATGGCAAAAACAATTTATGCAAAGGACCCTGTGAAGTTTATCCCAGCTTTGGCTGAGGCTCTGAAGGGAATTCCTGAATTTGAAACTCCTGAATGGGCTCACTATGTTAAGAGTGGTTCTTCTCGGCAGAGGCCGCCTGTTAGCGACGATTTTTGGTATATTCGAACTGCTTCTATTTTGAGACAATTGTATATTCACGGTGTTGTTGGGGTTGGAAAACTTCGGACAAAATATGGAACGCGAAAAGACCGAGGTGGAAGACCTGATAAGTTTAAGAAAGCTGGTGGGAAAATTATTCGAGTTATTTTTCAACAGGCTGAAGCGGCTGGATTGGTTGAAAAGATTTTGAGATTGCAGCATGGGCGAAGGTTGACTGAGGCTGGACGAGCTTTGCTTGATTCTATTGAAGTTGAAACTAAGGAAGGATTGGATTTTGAGAGTGTTAGCGTTAAGGCTTCGGAGATTACTCAGTATGACGAAGATGAAGTTGAGAATGTGGAAGCTGATGTTGAAAAAGTGGATGATACGCCGAGTGTACCCTTGGAGGATAAAGAATAATGGCAAGTAGAAAGTCTAAGGCAATGAGTAGTAAGAAGCGGCATTTGGATAGGGCTAAGAGGCAGACAAAGTGGGCGCCATTCTGGACAGTTATTAAGAAATTTGGAAAGGGAAAGAAAGTTCATCCTTCGAGAATTACTCATGTGAAGAGAGCATGGCAGAGAAGCAAATTGAAAATTAAACCAAGGACTACTAAGAAGAAATATCTAGGATAAAATGGCTGAAGAGAAAATTGAAACTAAAGATATTAAGAAGCTTGATGATGTCAAGGATACTCCTGAGAATAAGGCGGCTATTGCTAAGGCTGATGGAAAAGTTGAAGAAAAGAAAGAAGAGTCTAAACCAGCTGTTGAGAAAGTTTCTAAGGAAAAGAAAGGTGAAGTTAAGGTTGAGTTAGAGAGGGAATATGTTATTCCTTTGAAGAAGGCTGTTTTGAAAGCTCCTCAATACCGAAGGGCTAAGAAAGCTGTTAAGACTATTAAGATTTTTTTGGCTAAGCATATGAGAGTTGAGGATAGGGATATTCGGAAGGTTAAGGTTGATATTAATTTGAATAATGAGATTTGGTTTAGGGGAATTAAGAAACCTGCGAACAAGATTAAAGTTAAGGCTAAGAAGATCGATGGAATTGTTTATGTTGAGTTAGCTGAGATTCCTGAAGTTGTTGGGTATAAGATTGCCCGAGAGGAAAGGAAGAAAACTGAAGCTCTTGCTGCTAAAGTTAAGGCTCCTAAGAAAGCTGCTCCTGTGAAAGAGGCTGATGCAGATAAGGACGGCGTTGATGATAAGGTTGAAGAAAAGGAAGATGTTAAGGCTGGGGCTGAAAGTGCTGCTAAGATTGAGAAGGCTGCGGCTAAGACTGAGAAGCATACTACGAAAGGTGCTCATGCGAAGAAGACTATGCCTGTTATGAATAAGCCTAAGAAATAAGCTTACTTTTATTACCTATATATTTTTATAAAAAAATTTAGAAACGAATTGCGAAATTATTCTGATTTGCCGAGGACGATTTTGAGGTATGCGATTGAGAAGTTTAGTGAGGGTGATCGGAAGAAATGGTTGAAGCTTGGTGTCTAATTTTTCTGTTGGAACAATGGATAGTAGATTTTTTGAAGGGGCTCATTTTTATTGGGCTGAATTATTATAAGCGTCATAGTGATCTTGAAGTTTACCTGTAACATACGCTAAATTCTCTGAGGTTGCCATTGTGCCTTCTGGAAATTCTGAAACTACAGACTCTAAATACTCCTCTGATATGCACGGAGCGCAATGAACATGGTCCATAATGCCTCGCACTGTCCCATCGCCCAGTGTCATGAGGAATTGTATAGATTGCTTATCTCCCGGTAAGACTTCCGCCCTAGGGCCTTGATTCGCGCATGAAGTGCTCAAAAATGGAAGAAGTAATGCCAATGTCAAGCTTGCGACAAGGCCGCCTTTAGATGGGGGATCTCTCATGGGCTTTCCTAGTTATTGAACTTTTTAAGGATATGTGTAATCCAAAATGTTAAAAGCTTGGTTGTTGGTTTTTATTTATGGAAGATTTGTTGAATTTTGGGCTGATTAATATTGATAAGTCGAAAGGTCCTACGTCGTATTCGGTTTCGGAGTTTGTGAAGCGGAAGTTGGGGCTGAATAAGACTTCGCATATGGGGACGCTTGACCCGAAGGTGACTGGGGTTTTGCCGATTACTTTGGGGCGGGCTTGTAAGTTGGCTGGGTATTTTATTAAGCATGATAAGAGTTACGTTGGGATTTTGCATACGCATAAGGAGCAGAGTATTGAAGAGTTGCAGGAATTGATTGAGGATAATTTTGTTGGGAGGATTAAGCAGACGCCGCCGCATCGTTCGGCAGTAAAAGTTCAGGAGAGGGAACGGACTGTTTATAGTTGGAATTTGCTGGAGGCTGATGAGACTAATCGTAACTTTTTATTTGAGGCTCGGGTTGAGGGTGGGACTTACCTTCGGAAGCTTTGCTCTGATTTGGGGGAAATGATTGGCGGGGCGCATATGGAGGATTTGAGGCGGAGTGCTGCTGGGATTTTTGATGAAAGTACGATTGTTCGGCTGGAAGATTTTGAGACGGCGGTTGATGAGTATGCTGCTGGGGATGATTCGAAGTTGAGGGCGATGATTGTTCCGGCTGAGGATGCGATAAAGCGGGTTTTGCCTGTGGTTGAGATTGATAAGAGCGCGATGAAGGCTTTGCGTGTTGGGAAGCCGTTGTTGAAGACGAATGTTAAGGGCGATGTGAAAATTGGGAAGGATGAGTGTTTTGTGGCTTTTTGTGGGAAGAAATTTGTCGGGGTTTATAAGAAAACGAACGAGAAGGGGATTTTTGCGCGGCCTGAGTTTGTCAAGGATTAATATATGCTTTAGAGGACAGATGTTTTTTTAAGTGGAAGTTTCTTGGGTTTGGTATGGTTGAAGATGATTTGTCGGATGTTGGGATTGAGAAGAAGGATGCGATTAATCAGGATGAGTTTTTGATTGAGGCTAAGGATTTTTTTGAATTGAACCGGAAGGAAATTGGACGGGTTGTTAAGACTGGCGATAAGGTTGTTCATATTAAGTTTGAGGAGTTTTCGGCGCATAGTCCGGCGTTGGCGGAGCAGTTGATTGAGCGGCCTGAGGAGACGATTCAGCTTTTGGAGGTTGCGCTTGAGGAACTTGAGTGGGCGCCGAATGATGCGAGGGTTAGGTTTGTTAGTATTTCTCATGGGCAGGAACTTCTTATTCGGAATATTCGGGCGAAGCATTTGGGGAAGATGATTGGGATTGAGGGAATTGTTCGGCAGGCTTCTGAGGTTCGGCCGTTGGTTACTAATGCGAAATTTGAGTGTCCGAGTTGTGGGACGATTATTTCTGTTTTGCAGATTGATAAGAAGTTTAAGGAGCCAAGTCGGTGTTCGTGTGGTCGGCGAGGGGGATTTAAGCAACTGAGTAAGGATATGGTTGATGCGCAGGTTTTGACGATTGAGGAGGCGAGTGATAATTTAAGTGGGGGTGAGCAGCCGAAACGTATGACGATATTTTTGAAGGAGGATTTGGTTGATCCGAAAATGGAGATGAGGACGACGCCAGGTAGCCGGGTTAAAATTATTGGGATTCTGAAGGAGATTGCGATTTCGTCGTCGAGCGGGGCAATGCTTACGAGATTTGATTTGGCGATTGAGGCGAACAATATTGTTCCGATGGAGGAAAGTTTTGAGGATATTCATGTTAATGAGGAGGACGAGCGGTCGATTAAGGAGTTGGCGGCGGATCCTGATTTGATGAAAAAAATGGTCAAGAGTATTGCGCCGTCGATTTGGGGGTGTAGCAAGGAGAAGCAGGCGCTTGCTTTGCAGTTGTTTGGAGGGGTTCGAAAAACTCGTAGCGATGGGACGAAGATGAGGGGTGATATTCACGTTTTGCTTGTTGGGGATCCTGGTGTTGCGAAATCGGTTATGCTTGGGTTTATTGCGAGCGTTGCGCCGAAGGCTCGTTATGTTTCTGGTAAATCGGCGACGGGTGCTGGGCTTACGGCGACTGTTGTTAAGGATGATATTTTGAAGGGCTGGGGACTTGAGGCTGGTGCGATGGTTTTGGCGAATAAGGGTTTGGTTTGCATTGATGAGTTTGATAAGATGGATGAGGAGGATCGGTCGACGATGCATGAGGCGATGGAGCAGCAGACTGTGACGATTTCCAAGGCGACTGTTCAGGCTACTTTGCGTTCTCAGACTTCTGTTTTGGCGGCGGCGAATCCTAAGTTTGGTCGGTTCGATACGACGCAGTCTATTCCGAAACAGGTTAATTTGGTTCCGTCTTTGCTTTCGCGTTTTGATGCGATTTTTATTATGAGGGATGTTCCGAGTAAGGAGCGGGATGAGTCGATTGCAATGCACGTTTTGGGGGAGCATCAGCAGAATGTTAAGCATAGTGTTATCGATAAGGATTTGTTGAAGAAATATATTTCTTATTGTCGGCAGAAATGTAATCCTGTTTTGACCGACGAGGCTGTTGAGGAAATGAAGTATTTTTATGTTACGCTTAGGAATCAGCCGCAGATGGGGGACAGTCCGAACAAGCCGATTCCGATTGGGGCGAGGCAGCTTGAGGCTTTGGTTCGTTTGGCGGAGGC
>Ga0075122_10002081_pt1 | contig 13488 bp, 14 predicted proteins | sample AntAceMetag02UKB_FD_69790 | JGI IMG/M metagenome (GOLD analysis project Ga0075122, IMG submission 69790) | Saline lake microbial communities from Ace Lake, Antarctica - Antarctic Ace Lake Metagenome 02UKB | ecosystem: Environmental > Aquatic > Non-marine Saline and Alkaline > Saline | place... | reverse complement strand
TAATAACAACTGGTGGCGGTGGAATGATTGTTAGCAATAATACCGAGAGGATTGAACATATAAGGTATTTAGTTAATCAGTCAAAAGACAAGGATAGACCAGGTTTTCATCGTGAGATGGGATTTAATTATCGAATGACCAACATAGAAGCCGCCTTAGGTCTGGCTCAATTAGAAAAAATAAATAGGTTTCTAGCTAAGAAGAAAGCTTTCAGAGAAATATACCAGAAAGTCTTGAGTACTTTGCCTTATATTAAATTTCAAGATAAATATGATAATGCCATGGGAAGTTGGTGGTTTACTTGTGTTAAAATTGAAAAGGAAATCGAAATTCTTTATTTAATACAAAAATTAAAAAATAAAGGTATTCCAGCCAGAAGAATATTTATTCCTGCTAATGAGATGCCTTATTTAAGCAAATATTCGGCAACTTGTTCTAATGCATGTAGAATTTATAATTACGGAATTTGTTTACCTTGCTCGACCTTGAATGAGGAACAAAATATGAAGGAAGTATCTTTAATGGTTTTAAAAGAGTTAAATGGCTAAAAAAGATTTAATTTTAATTGGTGGCGGAGGGCATGTTAAGGTTGTTATCGATGCTTTAAAGGGGCAAAATAAACTCTCGATATTTGGAATATTAGATAAAAATATCCCTGCGGGTAAAGCTGTGTTGGGCATTAAAGTTTTAGGTGATGATTCTCTTTTGGAAAATCTCTTTGAAAAAGGTATAAAAAAAGCATTTATTTGTGTTGGTTCTATAGGAGATGTATCTACGCGTAAAAAAATATACAAAAAAGTAAAGTCTATCGGTTATGAATTGCCGTATATTATTCATTCACAAGCGTATATTTCTGATAATGTATTTATTGGAGAGGGTTCTTTTTTAGCGGCAGGTGTTATTATTAACCCTGGAACTAAAATAGGGAAAAATGTAATAATAAACACAAAAGCATCTGTTGATCATGATTGTAAAATAGGAGATTTTGTTCATATTGCGCCTGGTAGTATTTTAGGCGGAAATATAAATATAGGTAATAATGTTCATGTTGGTATGGGAGCTATTGTTGTGCAGGGAGTAGTTATAAAAGAAAATACTTTTATAAAAGCAAGAGAACTGGTTAAATGAAAAAAACTTTTATAATAGCAGAAGCAGGTGTCAATCATAGTGGTGATTTAAGTATTGCCAAAGGGATGATAGACGCTGCGAAAGAAGCTGGGGCTGATGCTGTAAAATTCCAGACATTTAAAGCTGAAAGAATGATTAGTAAAAATGCAGCCAAAGCAGAATATCAGAGACAGACAACTGAAGAAAACGAAACTCAGTTTGAGATGATTAGGAAACTAGAGTTAGATAGAGTATCCCATAAAGAATTAATAACTTATTGTAATAAAAAGAATATTATATTCATTTCATCCCCATTTGATTTAGAAAGCATAGATTTGCTTAATAATCTTGGTCTTGAAATATTCAAAATTCCTTCAGGTGAGATAACGAATCTGCCATATTTACAGAAAATAGGAAGTTTAAGAAAAAAAATTATAATGTCAAGTGGTATGGCTAATTTAGAAGAAATAAGAGTAGCGTTGGATATTTTAATATCCTCTGGTACGCCAAAAGAGAATATAACTATTTTACACTGCAATACAGAATATCCGACACCTTTTGGGGATGTAAACCTATTAGCTATGATTACAATTAGAGACACTTTTGGGGTAAATGTAGGATATTCTGATCATACGTTGGGGATAGAAGTTCCGATTGCGGCAGCTACACTTGGCGCGCAAGTTATCGAAAAACATTTTACTTTAGATAAAACTATGACAGGTCCAGATCATAAAGCATCTTTAGATGTTGATGAATTAACGAGCATGATAGAAAAAATAAGGAATGTAGAAAAAGCATTAGGTGATGGTATAAAAAAACCTTCTTTATCAGAAATGAAAAATATAGAGGTAGTGAGAAAAAGCATAGTTGCAAAAAAAGATATAAAAAAGGGGGGTTTTTTTTCAGAGGACAATATAACCGCTAAAAGGCCGGGACAAGGAATCTCTCCTATGCGATGGGATGAGATAATAGGCAAACAAGCTAAAAAAGATTTAAAGAAAGATGAGTGTGTGGAATTATGAAAAAAGTATGCGTTTTCACAGGAACTAGAGCTGAGTACGGGCTTTTATTACCTTTAATAAAAGAAATAAAAGCAGATAAAGCATTGAAACTGCAAACTATTGTTTCAGGAATGCATTTTTGTGATAAATATGGTAATACATATAAAGAGATATTAAAAGATGGTATTAAAATAGATGCAAAAGTAAAAATGTTTTTTAGATCAAATGATAGTTTAGGTGTTGCAACTGATATGGGGGTAGCCTTAAAAGGGATATCTTCTGCTTTGCAACAGCTTAAACCTGATATCTTAGTTGTCTTAGGTGACAGATATGAGACATTAGCAGCAGCTATTTCAGCTATGTTAAATGGTATTGCTATAGCGCATATACATGGTGGAGAAGTTACTATAGGGGCTATGGATGAGTCGATAAGACATGCAATAACAAAAATGGCGCATTTACATTTTGTTTCTACAAAAGAATATAGAAAACGTGTCATACAATTAGGGGAGTATCCTAAAAATGTTTTTAATGTTGGGGCATTAGGGGTAGATAATATAAAGAACATGGAGCTTTTATCCAAGAAAGACTTGGAGCGTTCAATAGGATTTGTCTTAAAAGAGAAAAACTTTTTAATTACATATCACCCAGTTACTTTAGAAAATAATACAGCTAAAAAACAATTTGAGATATTGTTAAACGTATTGGATAAACAAAAAGATACTGGTTTGATCTTTACTAAAGCAAATGCAGATATGGGATCAGAAGATATAAATAAACTTATAGATGACTATTCGAAAAAAAATAAAGATAAAGCAATAACATTTTGTTCAATGGGACAGTTGCGCTATTTAAGTGCAATGAAATATGTTGATGCAGTTATTGGAAATTCTTCAAGCGGCATTATAGAAGCGCCTAGTTTAAGGACGCCAACAGTAAATATAGGGGATAGGCAAAAGGGTAGAATAACTACTGAAAGCATAATATCATGCAGTAATAAAAAACAAGAGATAGAAAAGGCTATTGAAAAAGCTTTATCAGTTAAGTTTAGAAAAAAACTAATAAGTTTTAAAAATCCTTATGGTGTTGGCAAAACAGCTCTTAAAATAACTGAAAAGCTTAAAACAGTTAAATTGGCAGGTATTTTAAAAAAAGAATTTTATAATATAAAGGAAATTAAATAGGGTGATATAAAACATGGAAAAAAGAAAAATATTGTTAATAGGTTTGGGAAGTATTGGACAGAGGCATGTCAAATACTTGAAAGAAAAATATCCTGACGTTGAAATTAGTGTTTTAAGAAGACCTCAAAGTAAAGATGTTGATCCTGGAATAAGGGTGTTTATCAGCAAAGTTTTTAAAGATGTTTCTGAGGCACTTTCTTGGCAGCCAGATATTGTATTTGTTACTAACCCTGCAATTTCTCATATTGATTCTGCTAAGCCTTTTATTGAGCAAGGTAGTGCTATTTTCTTTGAAAAACCTTTAGACGTTGATAGTGAAAAGGCGATTAACCTTGTTGAAAACTCAAATAATAAGATGATGGTAGGGTATGTGCTCAGGTATAAAGAGAGTTATCCTGAATTAAAGGAGATATTAAAGTCGGATCTTGTAGGGAATGTCCAGTACATTAGAGCAGAGGTTGGGAGTGACCTTCGTTTGTGGAGAAAAAAAACATATGAAAATAGTGTAAGTACAAAAAAATCCTTGGGTGGAGGTATTATAAATGAATTGAGTCATGAGATCGATTATGTTGTGGATCTTTTTGGAATACCAGAATCAGTTATTGCTGTAAAAGCTAAAGTTTCAAATTTAAATTTCGAACAAGGCACAGAAGATCTTGCTGAAATTATTTTTAAATTCAAATCAAAATATATCGCGAGTATTCATCTTGATATGATAGATAAATCAGTACATAGGTCTTGTTGTATTGTAGGTGAAAAAGGAACTGTTTTGTGGGATGTTTTAAAGGGGACTATTGTTTTTGAAGATTCCGAAAAACGAGAAGTTTTATATGAAGAGAAGACTCTTGATAAAAAAGATATGTTTTTTAATATGTATACGCATTTTTTTAGCTATATAGATGGAAAACAAGCTAATATTGTTAGTTTGAAGGAAGGTTTGAATATCATAGAAATAATAGAGAAGATCAAACTTTCAGCTGATCAAAAGAAAGAGATCTTAATATGAATATAATAGGGGTTACTTTTGCTAGAGGTGGATCTAAGGGTGTTGTTGACAAGAATATACGGGAGCTTTGCTCTAAACCCCTTTTAGCGTATGCTGTAGAAACTGGCAAAAAAGTAAAAAGTATTAATAGGATGATAGTATCAACAGATTCTAAAAAGATAGCAGAGATTGCTCTTAAATATGGAGCAGAAGTGCCTTTTGTTAGACCTGATGAACTTGCCACAGATGATAGTCCTGAGATATTGTCATGGAAACATGCTATTGATGTGCTTGAAAAAGATAGTTGTGAAAAAATAGATATTTTGGTTTCATTACCAGCTACTTCTCCGCTTAGAGAAGATATGGATGTGGAAAAAGCAATAGAAAAATTGTTAACGACAGATGTTGATATAGTTATAGGAGTGTGTCGGTCTGATAGAAGTCCATATTTTAATATGGTTACATTAGATGACAAGGGTAATGCCTCGGTTATTATTGATGGAGTAGATGTTTCCAGGAGGCAAGATGTACCAGAAGTTTTTGATGTGACAACAGTTGTATATGCTGCAAGAGCAGAGTATGTGAAAAGAGCGAGTAAAGTTTTAGAAGGAAAAGTTGGAACAGTTATTATTCCTAAACAAAGAGCTATTGATATTGATTCTGAATATGATTTTAATATAGCTGAGTATTTGATAAAAACTAATAGTCAAAGTAAATAGCTAGATAAGAGGTGTATGATGTTAAAAGATATTAAAGATAAAGTTGTTTTAATAACAGGTGCAGCAGGATATCTTGGAAAAGAGTGTGCATATTTTTTAGCAGGTTTGGGCGCCAATCTTGTTCTTGTTGATATTAATAATTCACAAGAAATTTCTTCTGAAATAGAGAAGAAATATAAGGTAAAAGCACATCCTATAATTGTAGATTTTATGGATGAAAAACAAGTTATATCTATTGCAAATGAAGTTAAGCAAAGATATGGAAAATTGAATGGGATAGTGGCATCAGCAGCTTTTGTTGGAACATCAGAGTTAGAGGGTTGGGCAGTGCCTTTTAAAGAGCAATCTGCTGCTACATGGAGAAAGGCTTTAGAGGTAAATTTAACAGCTAATTTTGTATTATTTCAAAGTTGTTTAGAATTGCTTGAAAAAAATAATGCTAGTATTATAAATATTGGATCAATATATGGTATGTGTGCTCCTGATATGTCATTATACAAAGGCACAGACATGGGAAATCCTGCTGCATATGCAGTATCTAAAGGTGGATTAATTCAGTTTACTCGATGGTTGGCATCAATGCTTGCTCCAGATATACGAGTAAATTGTCTTTCTTTGGGAGGGATAGAACGTGGTCAACCAAAGGAATTTGTGAGAAAATATATAGAAAAAACTCCATTAAAAAGAATGGCAAAAGAATCAGATATTGTTGGAATGATTGCATTGTTGCTTAGTGAGGACTCTTCTTATATAACAGGACAAAATATAGTACTAGATGGAGGTTGGAGTATATGGTAAATGAAAATATTAATATTAAGAAATGGTTGATTGATAAGAAATGCACAGTAAAGCAAGCGATGAAGCAAATGATAGATCTTGGTGAGAAAATTCTTTTTGTAGTTTCAGATAAAGACACATTATATGGGGCTTTATCTGATGGAGACATTAGAAAATGGATTTTAAAAAAGAATGATCTTGGGGAGAAAATTGCAAAGATATGTAATAAGCAGCCTATTGTGTTGGGAAAAACATATAATGTTGAACAAGTGAAAAAGATATTTATAGATATGAAAATTCAAGCACTTCCAATTGTTTCAAGAAGTAGAATAATTGATGTTGTGAGTTGGAATGATATTTTTGCTGGTGAGCAAGCTTTTAAAGCTGTAAAAAAAGAAGTTAATATTCCTTTAGTTGTTATGGCTGGAGGTAGAGGAACTAGGCTTGATCCATTTACTCGTGTTTTGCCTAAGCCACTTATTCCTATAGGTGATAAGCCTATAATAGAGCATATTGTTGAGAATTTTTCAGAATATGGAGTGAAGAAATTCTATTTTTCAGTTAACCACAAGGCTAAAATGATACGTTCATATTTTGATGAGATGAAGGGTCTTTTTAATATTAAGTATCTTGAAGAAACTAAACCATTAGGAACAGCTGGAGGATTGAGAAGTCTTGATAGTGAAAAACATAAAAGATATTTTGTTGTTAACTGCGATATTTTTTTAAAAACAAATATTTCTGATGTAGTTGAGTTTCATGATGATAATAATAATGATATTACAGTTGTTGCTTCATATAAACATCATGTCATGCCTTATGGGGTATGTAACATCAATAAAGGTGGTGATCTCAAAAGCATTAATGAAAAACCTGAGTTTGATTTTTTGATAAATATTGGGGCATATATTTTAAGCGAAAAAGCTATAAAACTTATTCCGAAAAATAAAATGTTTCATATGACAGATTTGATCAAATTGGGTAAAAAGAAAAAATTAGATATTAAAGTTTTTCCCATAACAGACAATATGTGGATGGACATAGGGCAAATGGAAGAGTATAAACGAACAATAAAAGCTTTAGAGTTTTAAAAGGGATGTTTTATTCGTTTAAAGTTTATTATAAATAACTATTAAAGAAAACAAAGATGGCAACAGAAAAAAGAAAGATTGTTTATGTGTATAAGAAAAACAAAAATATGTTTAATAATTGATCATCCTTTAAGAGATTTAGAGGGAATGATTCTTTTAGCCCATAAATTAGTACACAAAAATTTCGAAGTTTATTTAACACCTATGTATCATCAATCTTGGGATGTTTTTCAGATTAAACCAGATATCGTCATAGTTAATTATTTAAGGAATAACAATAAACATATTGTTAAGGCTTTTTCTGATGTAGGTATTGTGGTTGGTGTTCTAGATACTGAGGGAGGTGTTTTTAATAATATGGAAAATGATTTTACGTTTCCAGTAAAAAGAAGTAGCCCTGAAAACATTGACTTCTATTGTTTGTGGGGCGAAATACAAAAACAATCTTTTATTGACAATAAAGTTTTGCCTGTAAAAAAAATATTTGTTACTGGTTGTCCTAGATATGATTTTTGTAGTGAAAAATGGAGAGGATCGTTAGTTAAACATAAAAAAAGAAAAAAGAGAATTTTGATCGCAACACGTTTTTCAATGATTTTTCCACGTTTTAATAAAGATTTCAAAAGTGAGATAGATGTCTTTCTTGGTTTAGGAAAGGACAATAAATTTGTTTTAGCTTTGGCACGAAAAAATTTTTTAATTTGGTCAGAAATGGTGAATCTTATAGCGTTTTTAGCGGATAAATTTCAAGAGGATTATGATTTTGTTCTTCGACCACATCCTTTTGAAAAAGCAAATATGTATCAAGAATTATTAAAGGACAAAAAGAATGTTCAGATTATTCGCGAAGGATCTTCTTTGGAGTGGATTAATTCTTGTGATCTTTTGATACAAAAAGATTGTAGTACTGCAATAGAAGCATGGTTTTTAGATAAGCCAGTGCTTTCCATTGATTGGGTTGATGCTGAAGAAATGAGTATAAGCCTTATTAATAATGTGGTGACTAAATGTTCAACTAAGGAAGAAATGGTAAGTTTTATAGAAGAGATGAATTTAAATAAAAAACAAGACAATAACAATAATGAAATAAAGCAATATTTTTTTGAAAATGATGGTAATGCTTGTGAAAGAGTAGTTGGTGTCATAGAACAATATGTAAATGTTTCAAAACAAAGCAGAAAAGCTTTTAATATGAAAGTGTTTTTAAGGTTAATTAAGTCTGGTATTATTAAAATGCTCGGGCTAAAAATATTTTTTAAGATAAAAAAATTTTTAACAAACAGACCAATAGGTCTATCAAAGTTTTTTTCAAAAGAAGATATTGGAAATGTTTTAAAACGAATAAGTCTTATAACGGGTAATGAAAATCTCAAAGTGACGGACAAAAGGTTTTGTTTTTCCAAGAAGATCACAATGGTTTCTAAAAAGAAAGGCCTCAAATGTTAAAACAATATTATGATAATATGAAAAAGGTTTTTGATGTTTTTTTGAGTGACAAAGAAAACATTGATAATATGGTTAAAGTTGAAGGAATGTTGAAGCGAACCAAAGAGACTAACAATAAAATATATATTGTTGGAAATGGTGGTTCCGCATCTGTTGCTGAACATATTGCCATAGACCTTACAAAAAATGCAGGATTAAAAGCTATGGGGGTTAGTGGTACACCTATGCTTACAACATTTGCCAATGATTATGGATATGAAAATATATTCAAGAAATTCCTTGAAACTTTTGCAGAAGAAGGTGATGTGCTGATAGCTATTAGTAGTAGCGGAACTTCCAAGAACATCTTGAATGCGTGTGACGAGGCAAGAGCAAAAGGTATGAAGGTTGTTACTTTGTCAGGCTTTACTGCAGATAATCCATTGCGCACAAAAGGGGATATTAATTTTTGGGTTGATTCTAAAGCTTTTGGATTTTTAGAGATTTTGCATGGATTGATCCTACATTGGATAAATGATTCAATAATTGGGTCTGAAGAATACGTAATTAGATAGGTTTAGAAAAAACAATGAAGATATATTTTAATACAAAAGCGTTTGATCTTTTACCAGGGAAACAGAGTCTTAATATTACAGATGATATTAGAGACGCTGAAATGGCTGTATTGGGTGCTAAAACAATCGATTTTAATAAAGCGAATAAACTAAAGGCAATATATCGTTTTGGTGTCGGAAGAGATAATATTCCGGAAGAGATTATTAATAGAGATAATCCAAAAGTTTATTTTCCGTCAGAGGGAACAAAGAGAGTGCTGTTTGAATCAACAGCTAATTTCGCTTGTTATTTAGTTCTTTATATGTTTTATGTTAATGCTTTAGGCACGGTGGAACCATGGAATAAATATACTCGTGATTTCTTAGGAGGTAAAAATTTGCTTATTATTGGCATGGGTAATATTGGAGTTAAAGTTTGCGAAAAGATGAAGACATTGATGAAAGTAATTTCATTTGACATAAAACAAAACAATCAAAACGAATTAAAAGGATTAGTTGAGGCGGCAGATTTTATAAGCCTGCATATTCCATCATGTAAGGAAACTAAAGATTTTATCAATCAGGAAAAACTATCTTGGGCTAAAGATGATGCAGTTTTAATTAATACAGCACGAGGTGCGGTTGTTGATGAAGATGCTCTGTATGATAAAATTAAAAACACAAATTTTAGAGCTGCTTTTGATGTATTTTGGAAAGAGCCTTATGAGGGAAAGTTAAAATCCTTGCCAAACGATAAGTTTTTTATGACTCCGCACATCTCAAGTCAAACTATGGAGTATGTTAAAGCCGGATTCAATGATATATGTTCAATAATTAGCCAAGAGGTAGACGCATGAGGGTAGGTATAATCGGGTTTGGCACGCAAGGAAAGATAAGGTATAAAGCAGTAGAAGAAATAGTCAGTGAGAATAAAATATTAAAAATAGCAGAGATAAGTCCCATTCAAGACTACGATATAGGCGTTTCTAAACAAGTAAAAGATTATAAGGAAATATTAAATGATCCACAAATAGAAGCTGTATTTGTTTGTGTGCCAAATTTTTTAATTAAAGATATTGTTTGTAAAGCGTTAAATAGTAAAAAGCATGTTTTTTGTGAAAAACCACCAGGAAGAAATTTGATTGAAGTCCAGACCATGATAGAGGCAGAAAAGGCTAATCCTGAATGTAAGCTCATGTTTGGATTTAACCACCGTCATCATGACAGTATTTTATATACTAAAGAACTAATTGATTCAGGAGAATTCGGAAAAGTATTATGGATGCGAGGAAGGTATGGGAAAAGTGTACAGGAAGATTTTTGTAATACATGGAGAGCTAAAAAGGATTTAGCCGGCGGAGGGATATTCCTTGATCAGGGTATTCATATGTTGGATCTTTTTTTAATGATGGTTGGTGATTTTGATGAGGTGAAGTCAGATGTGTCCAATCTTTTTTGGAAACTTGATGTAGAAGATAATGTTTTTGCTATGTTTAAGAATAAGAAAGGTCAAGTTGCCTCTTTACATTCAACTATGACACAGTGGAGGCATTTGTTTTCTTTTGAAATATTTTTAGAAAAAGGGCATATGGTTATAAACGGATTGTTAACTACATCCGGATCGTATGGTAAAGAAGAACTGACTATTGCTAAAAATAGGTTTAATGGTCCTTCGGTTCAATGGAACAAAGAAAAGAAGATCATATATAACATTAATACGTCGTGGAAAAATGAGGTAATAATGTTTTTTGACTGCATTGAAAATGATACTGAAGTTCCTATGGGAAATTCAGCAGATGCGCATAAATTAATGAAACTTGTGGAAAAAGTTTATGAAGATGATAACTCTAAAAAATAAAACTGTATTAATAACTGGTGGAACAAGAGGGATTGGACGTGCTTTTGTTGATTTGTTTTCAGAGGTAGGAGCCAATGTTATTTATACTGGAACAAAAGATGGGCATGATACAAAAGATGATAAAAGTAATATAGAATATCGAAAACTTAATATGTTAGAAAATGAAAGTGTTGAAAGTTTTTTAACATTTATTAAGGAAAAAAAAATCGATATTTTAGTTAATAATGCCGGAATAAATAAAATAGATACAATATATGATATTAATAGGGAAAATTGGGAAAACATAATAAAAGTTAATCTTACTTTATGTATGCTTTTAATTAAGCAAGTTTCCAAAAACATGAAAAATTATAATATTAAAGGGAAAATACTGAATATTGGTTCTATTTTTGGGGTTATTTCAAAAGAGAAAAGAGCCTCGTATTCTTCTTCAAAATCTGCAATTACCGGGTTGACAAAAGCGTCTGCATTAGATTTGGCAGAATACGGGATTTTGGTCAATACTTTAGCTCCCGGTTTTACGGATACAGAGCTTACAAGAAGTGTTTTGGGTGAAGAGGGTATGAAGGAGCTTTGTTTACGCGTGCCTCTTAAAAGGATCGCACATGTTAATGAAATTGCTAATTGGGGTTTGTTTTTGTGTTCAGATATGAATAGTTATATAACGGGCCAAACGTTTATAGTTGATGGAGGGTTTGTTATACAATGAAAAATATAGATTTTACAGGTAAAAAAGTTCTTATTACTGGTGGCAGTAAAGGGATGGGTTTTTGTATTGCAAAGCAATTTTATAATCTTGGCGGGGCAATTGTAATAACTGCAACACAAAAAGATCATTTTTCTCAAGATTTTATTAAAAAAGAAAGAGTTGAATTTTTTGAAGTTGATTTTTTAAAAGAGAAATCTATGAAAACTTTTACAGAATATTTAATGGAAGAAAAAATAGATGTTTTAGTTAATAATGCAGGTATTTATCAACCACAGCAACTTGGTAATATAGATCTGGAAATTTGGGATAAAATAATGAAGATCAATCTATCTGCTCCGATGATCATAAGTAATACAATTGCTAAAGGTATGAGGAATAGGAAAAGTGGAAAGATTGTTAATATTAGTTCAATTGCTGGAGTTATTTCAAGGCAAGGGTCTGCTGCTTACTCATCAAGTAAAGCAGGCTTAATAGGTTTTACAAGGGCTTGTGCTCTTGATATGGCCGAAGACAATGTACTTGTTAATGCTGTATGTCCCGGTACTACGCAAACAGAAATGGTTGAAAATATTCTTTCACAAGACCAAAAACAGAACATAATCAATAATATACCTTTAAAACGTTTAGGCAAGCCAAGTGAAGTAGCGGATTTGGTAATATTTTTATGTTCAGATCTAAATACATATATGACAGGACAAACATTAGTAATAGATGGAGGATATGTTATACAATGAAAATAGAATCAAAAATCAAGGATTATTGTGTGGAAATTAAAGATAATGTTCTGATGAAAAAAGAGGAAGTTTTTTTTGAAGAAAAATATAGAAAGTTATATTTTTTCATAGATGAAAATGTCTTTAACATTTATAAAGAAAAGATATTGATTTTTGTGGGGGATAGTGAGTATTTAGTTATTCCAGCTCAAGAAGATAAAAAGGATTATTTGCAATTGGCAGAATATTATAAATGTCTAATTGACAAAGGTTTTATGAGAACGGATATTCTGGTTACTATAGGTGGTGGAATATTGCAGGATTTAAGTGGATTTATTGCATCAACATTATATAGAGGTCTTAAATGGGTATTTTTGCCGACAACATTGTTGGCACAAGCTGATAGTTGTATTGGATCAAAAACATCTATAAACTTTTCAGACAGTAAGAACCTTATAGGGTCTTTTTATCCACCGGATAAGATATTTATTGATCCTGAATTTTGTATGACTTTAACAAAAGAATATTTTAACAGTGGAGTTGGTGAACTGATCAAATTTCACTTAATGGATAATGATAAAAGTTATGTTCTTCTCAGGAAATTTATTTTTTCAACGGATACAGAGCAAAAAAATGTTTTAAAAGAAATCATTTTGTCAAATTTGGAAATCAAAAAGAGTTATTTTGCAGAAGATGAGTTCGATAGTGGAAGAAGAAATCTTCTTAATTATGGACATTGTTTTGGGCATGCATTGGAGTCCGCAAGCAACTTTGAGGTTTGTCATGGTGAGGCTGTTATAGTTGGCATGTCTTTTGCGGATCTTTTAGCGTTGCATCGTGGTTTTATGAGTAAAGAAAAGTATGATGAATATCAGTTGATATATGATAGGCATTACCCAAACTTTGGTATGCAGAAAGTTTCTGTGCAGCAACTTATAGATGAATTGAAAAAGGATAAAAAAAGAGTGGGCAAGGATCTGACTATGATATTGTCGAAAGATATTGGAGAGCAAAAGAAATTTGATGATATTACTGAAGAAGAGATTGTATGTGTATATAATGAATTTTTAAAAAAATATAGTAAGTACAAAAGGATAGGTGTATGAAAAAGATTATTTGTATGATACCGGCAAGGCTTAGCAGTAAACGTGTTTTAAAAAAGAATTTGCGTTATTTAAAAGATAAACCCCTTATCGCATATTCTATAGAGGCAGCTAAAAAAAGTGGAGTTTTTTCTGAAATTTATATTAATTCTGAAGCGGATATTTTTTCTAAAATAGCAAATGAATATGGTGTTTCTTTTTATAAAAGAAGTCCTGAATTTGCAACAGATAAATCAAATAATGATGAATTTGCTTATGATTT
>Ga0075122_10002079_pt1 | contig 13489 bp, 14 predicted proteins | sample AntAceMetag02UKB_FD_69790 | JGI IMG/M metagenome (GOLD analysis project Ga0075122, IMG submission 69790) | Saline lake microbial communities from Ace Lake, Antarctica - Antarctic Ace Lake Metagenome 02UKB | ecosystem: Environmental > Aquatic > Non-marine Saline and Alkaline > Saline | place... | reverse complement strand
AACACTTAGAGGCCTTCAAAAGGCTGTGAGTGTTTTTGGCTCGGCACAATTGAAGCCGGACAACAAATATTACGCATTAGCTGAGAAGACCACGGGTCTTTTGGCAAAGGCCGGATATTCGGTTATAACTGGTGGGGGTAGCGGAATAATGGAAGCCGCGAATAAGGGAGCTTGTGATGCCGGCGGAGAATCCGTAGGGCTTAACATAATTATACCTGAAGTACAAGACGGGAATAAATATGTGACACTACCTCTTGAATTCAGATACTTTTTTGTCAGGAAACTTATGTTTGTTAAATACAGCAGAGCGTTTATAGTTTTTCCGGGAGGATTTGGGACTCTGGATGAATTTTTTGAATCCCTCACCCTTATTCAAACCGAAAAGATAGATCCTTTGCCGGTCATTCTGGTAGGGAAAGACTATTGGAAAGGTATGATGGAATGGATAAAAGGCACTTTCCTTAAGGAAAAAACCATAGAAGAAAAAGATATGGACATATTTCAAATGACTGATGATCCCAAAGAAGTAGTCAAGATCGTCGACAGTTTCTATGAAGAAAAAAAGAATTAAAAAATTCAGGAGGAGTGTTATGGAAAATAATTTTGGAGAAAAAAGAGATTTCCTTAGAGTTGATCATGAAACTCCTTTGAACTTTAAAATACTCACAGGAGAAAAATTAACATCAAAAACGGATATAACCGCGAGGAATGTATCCGCCTCCGGACTGCTTTTTAGGACAATGAAAGATTCTTCTATACCGGCCATTTCGGATATCATATGGGTAGAACTGGATGAGAAAATGGTAAACATTTGCTCGGAAATAGAAGAGGAGCTCATTACTCATAAAGGCGGTGTTTTTGGGAGAGTTGTTCGGATATCCGAAGGTGAACCCGGCATCTCCTATGATATCGGAGTTTGTTTTTTGAGGAAGACAGATCTGACAGAAGAAGAGATCCATGGGTTAGTTAGTAAATAAGTGTGAAGTGTTAAGAATTAAATGTTAAGTAAGCAAGAAGTGTTAAGTAAATTAACTGACTAGAGTGACTATCGACTATTGACAATAGACTATGGACGGGGAAGGACTGATGCGAGAAGACTGATGATTAAGTCTGTGCAATATAGAATGTGTAAAGGTAAAAAAACAATGGTCCATTGTCTATGCCGCCCTTGTACCTTTTAATACACAGCTCCAGTCAAACAACCATTCACTGTTCATCATTTACTACTTGATCTCAAAAAGGAGGCACTATGGATACATTAAAGAATTTTTTTATTGGTCTCATAATTGTGATAGTTTCTCTAATTATCCTTGGTCTGGTAATGCTGACCTGGCCCATTTTGATAGGAATAAGTTCGATCTTATTGTCAATCCTGGCTTTTGTGCTTTTTTTGACATTCATTTTCTATATAGTCGTCCTTATAGGACATAGCGCTCGTAATCTTTTTCAAAAATGAGCAGTCGGGGAGTTTCTTTTTTGAACGCCACGACTGCTCATCCTGAGGAGCGAAGCAACGCCTGCCTGCCGGCAGGAAGGATCTCTGGTAAAAATTTATAATGGACACTGAAAATTACGAAAGTTATGTTAAGAACAAAGAAGAAGACTTCGAGAATATGTGCACAAGATGCGGAGAATGCTGCGGATCTTTGGACGATCCCTGTATGCAACTTTTGAGTAGCGATAACGGCACTTTTATATGCCGGGATTATACAAATAGGATTGGCCCTCAAAAGACCCTTTCGGGTCAAACGTTCACCTGTGTTCCTATAACCGATCATATCAGGGCGGGTTCCTTGCGGCCCACATGTGCTTACAGAAACAAAAAATGTCATAATTAGGGCAAAACCGCTTGACATAGCTACGGGTAGGCTAATAGAATACTTTATAGTCTATTAATATTAAAACGAGAAACAATTGTAGCTGGGGTTTAAACCCCAGCTACAATTGTGGATAACTATTGGAGCAGTCTATGGGAAGTTTATCAAAAGGAGAAATACTTGAATATCATCTAGGAGGCAAGATCGGCCTTGATCTTACGAAAAAACTCGAAGATCAACATGATTTGAGCATTGCTTATACTCCTGGCGTGTCAAAAGTATGTGAAGAGATCCAGGAAGATATTGAAAAAGCATATTCTCTTACGGCAAAAGGAAATCTTGTAGCAGTCGTTACTGACGGGACTGCAGTCTTGGGGCTGGGAGATATAGGCGCACGTGCGTCTATACCGGTTATGGAGGGGAAAGCCGTACTTTTTCGTTCTTTTGCGGGGGTAAACGCCTGGCCTTTTCCTATAGATAATGTGGCCGATGAGAACGGAAAAACTGACATAAACAAATTCATTGATATAGTAGCAAGCTGTGCCGGGATGTATGGCGGTATCAATCTCGAAGATATAGCAGCACCGGCCTGTTTTGAGATAGAGGACATATTGGACGATATGTTGGATATTCCTGTATTTCACGATGATCAATGGGGCACTGCTATCATTACTCTGGCAGCTTTAAAAAATTATTGTTTCCTGTCTAAAAAAGAACCCGGCAACATCTCTGTCGTTATAAACGGAGCCGGAGCAGCAGGACTTCGTATTGCTGATATGATAAAGGCGTTCGGGGTGACTAAATGTGTTATTTGTGATTCTAAAGGAGTCGTGTCAGAATCAAGAGATGATATTAATAAATACAAGAAGAGACACGCGGTTAGCGGGTCAGGAGGAGATTTGAGTGATGTTATGAAGGGTGCCGATGTGTTTATAGGTGTATCCGTGGCAGATTGCGTCTCTCAAGAAATGATACTCTCAATGGCGGAATATCCCGCTATATTCGCTATGGCAAACCCGGATCCCGAAATCAGTCCTGAAAAGGTTAAAAGTGCTATGAAAGACCGCAAATATATAATGGCTACCGGTCGTTCCGATTATCCTAATCAGGTCAATAATGTGTTAGGTTTTCCGTTCATCTTTCGAGGCGCTTTAGATGTTAGGGCCTCAAAGATAACTATGGGCATGAAAATAGCTGCTGCCGAAGCTTTAGCCCAACTGGCACGCGAAGGAAACGTTCCGGATAGCGTTAAAAAAGCCTATGGCAGAGATTTTGAGTTCGGTCCGGATTATCTTATTCCTACACCGTTCGATCCTCGGATAAAGAAGTGGGAGTCTTTAGCAGTCGCTAAAGCTGCTATAGAAGATGGCGTAGCCGCGATCAAGGAACTACCTGTATATTAGAAGCGGTACCACGGTTTTATGCATATTTACCGTGGGAGAAGACCCGTTGACCTTACCGATCATGTAGATCTTGACCGTGCAGTGATAAACGTTATTCGGATTCTCAGGCGGCAACATCGATATCGGCATCATACCAATAAAAAATAGAAAAGTATAAGATGAATATTTTTCGTGATAAAAAAATGGTTATGATAAAACGTATAGTTCAAACGTTTTTTCTTTTCATGTTCGTATATGTCTTATGGTCCACAACATATCCACTGACAGGTATGATCCCTACAAATGTGTTTTTTGTGTCTGATCCTCACATAATGCTGCTTACCTCCATTGCGGAAAGGGTTCTTCTCCCGGGAATAGCGGTTGCTTCGGTAATGCTGCTTTTAACTTTTATTTTCGGCAGATTTTTTTGCGGATGGATATGCCCTTTAGGGACATTAATGGATATTACATCCTCTTTCAAAAAGAAAAAGATCATCTTTCAGGAAAAGTTCAGCAAAATAATACGAAAAATTAAATACGTAGGCCTCTTTATATCTTTTGTAGTCGCTATTCTGGGCATACAGATAGCCTGGATACTGGACCCGGTAGTTCTAACTGCCAGGTTCATTTCACTTAGTTTTATGCCGACAGCTACACTTTTGTTCAATGAATTGTTTATTTTTATGATACGCGGCCTAGGCATGTACGGCAAGGTCTATGATATTTACAGGACCTTAAGATCTTCTGTCTTGGGCATAAATGTACATTTTTTCGATAATACCGGTATGATCGTGTTTTTTTTCGTAACCATAATTTTAAGCTCATTTTTCATATCCCGGATATGGTGCAAAGCAATATGTCCTTTAGGAGCTATGTACGGACTTATTGCGAAACGATCATTGCTTGCCAGAAAAACAACGGGCTACATTGAATGTGAAAAGTGCGGCTCTGTCTGCCGCATGGCGGCTATACACAATTCGGGAAACAGTTACACTAAAAGTGAATGTATACTTTGCATGGATTGTCTTTACACCTGCCAGGGACAGTATACAAAATTCGAGTTTAGATATCCATTTGTTAGGCAGGCCAAAAAGGACCATATAGAGGCTGCAAACCCGACAAGATCTAAAGGACTGTCCCGTAAAGAATTCTTTTTTCTTATCTTGTCCTTTTTTACGCTTACCGCATTTAGGAAAAAGAATATAAAATTACCGCAAAATGCGGTAATAAGACCTCCCGGCGCTCTTGATGAAAATGAATTTACCGATAGATGTGTACGTTGCGGAATGTGTATGAAAGTATGTCCTACAAATGTAGTGCAACCCGCAATGCTGGAAGCGGGTCCGGAAGGTATCTGGACACCTAAAATGGTATTCAAGATAGGGTATTGTGAGTATAATTGCACCTTGTGCGGACAGGTATGTCCCTCTGGCGCATTGAAGAAGCTCCCACTTGTAGAGAAAAAGGTGACTAAACTTGGTATTGCTGCTGTAAATAAGGAAAAATGTATCGCCTGGGCTCATAATGAGGAATGTTTGGTATGTGAAGAGCATTGTCCCATACCAAATAAGGCAATTAAAACAGACATTGTTAATGTAGGAGGCAAAATAATTGGGCGTCCTGTAGTGGATAAGAGTATGTGCATAGGATGCGGGATATGCCAGAATAAATGCCCGATTAGGCCAGATGTGGCAATATCTGTTAAGCCTATACGCTATTAGAATATTTCAAAATGAGGAACATAAAATGAAAAAATGCATTTTTTGTAATGAAGAAAGTTCAATAATATAAGGGGTAGTTCGATGAGGAAAATTACAAAACTTGGAACAAAGATAAATTCGAAGATCGGGAAAGCTATTAATGATCATAATCTGATCAAGGATGGAGACAGTCTTTTAGTAGCTGTATCGGGAGGGAAAGACAGTCTTACAGCGCTTTACTTTCTTAAGCAAATACAGAAATGGGCTCCGATCGAGTTTGACATAAAGGCCATTCATGTAATAACTGATATGCGTTGCGGAGACGAGCTGGTAAAGGAACGGCTTACGCATGTTTTTGAGCAGACGGATACTGAATACTATTTCAAGAAAACAAAAGTTCTGGATGAAAACGGACACACTTCATGTTTCTGGTGTTCATGGAACCGGCGAAAAATACTTTTTGAAACAGCCGAGGAACTTGGCTGTAGGAAGATAGTATTAGGTCACCATAAAGATGATATTGCCGAAACAATATTGATGAACCTTCTGTATCGGGGAGAAATATCAGGGATGAACCCACATCAGGAACTTTTTAATGGTAAACTTGCCTTAATCAGGCCTTTATGCTATGTAGAAGAAGCTATGATAATAAAATTTGCCCAAGAACAGGAATTCCTCAGTCAGAAAAACCAATGTCCGTTCGGGAAAATAGCGGAACGTCAATACATCAAAGAGCTTATAAAAAATATAGGAGAAAGAGTGCCCGGAACTAATGTCAGAACGAATATTGTTAACAGCTTAAAACGGGTTAAAGAAGACTATATCTCGGTATAGCGAATAAGAGGAGTTACTATCATGCAGACATCAAAAGGAAGAGTATTTATTGGACGTTTTAATAAAGGGGAAGATCTTCTGTCGTCTCTTTCAACCTTTTGTGAGAAGAACAATATCTCCAAAGGTGTATTTTCTGTTATTGGGGCAGTATCCTCCGCTAAAATGGGTTATTTCAAACAAGATGTTCAGAAATACATAGATTGTGTTAGTATGAATAGATGTCTTGAAATATGTTCCTGTACGGGCAATATATCTGTATTTGAAGATAAAATATTTGTGCATGCACATGTAACCTTGGCTGACCATGAAGGTAACTGTTACGGCGGACATCTGATGCCTGGTTCAAAAATATTTGCCGCGGAGTATTATATTACAGAGCTCGAGGGTTCTCCTCTCGTAAGAGAGCCCGATCCAGAAACAGGGCTTAATTTATGGCCTAATGGATAACACTTAATAGCCAAACAAGGAGGATAATTATGTTATTCGGAATGTTCGGTAAAAACGCTAAAGAAGAGAAAAAAGTGCTTGCAGGCGAAGTTATCCATTATTTCCGGAAAGTCAATGCAGCGGTAATTAAAGTCCATAAAGGGAAGATCTCTGTAGGTGACAGTATCCTGATAGAACGGCATTCTGACCGATACAAACAAAAGGTTAGATCGATGCAGGTTGATCATATTGTAGTTGATAACGCATCAAAAGGTATGGAAGTGGCCATAAAGGTAAAAAAGAAAACCCGTCCGGGGAGCAAGATATATATAGTGAAATAACCGCCTGAGAGGGTGTCCATTTGTCGCGATAATATGCTATAATACACGCTGTTTTAAGAAAGGATGTCTTATGAAGCTAAAAAAGCCTATATTTACAATTGTCTGTATAGTTTGCGTTGTATCGCTAATGTACAGTCCTGTCTATTCGCAAGAGGATACACAGGATAGCGCGGAAGAAAAAACCGTAGAATATATTGATACACACGTACATCTCGACGCGGAATATCCCGCGGATGCGGAGAAGGTGGATCCCGCAAAAAAAGGGAAAAGAGCAAAGAAGAAAAAGGATGAAAAACACCGTCCTTTAAATAAAGGGGTAAAAGAATATGATACTGCCGCTCAAAATCTTATTGTACTAATGGATGAGATGGGAGTAAGAAAAGCCGTTATTATGCCTCCTCCTCAAGTGCCGAAGCAGTCCATGCGTCGGGATTATAAAGAACTCCAAAAAGTAGTGGAGAAATATCCGGATAGATTTGTTTTGTCGGCTGGAGGGTATACCTTAAACCCGTTGATACAGGCTTCGGATCCGGATGAGGTTAGTAAAAGCCTTAAATATCGGTTTCAACAGGCTGCTGAAAAAGTCATTCATGAAGGAGCTAAAGGTTTTGGGGAGATGTCAGCACTTCATCTTTCATTTAACCCGCAACATCCTTTTAGTGAAACCGCTCCTGACCATCCGCTTTTTCTTGTTCTGTCAGATACCGCCGCGAAATATGATGTGCCGATAGATCTACATATGGAAGCGGTTCAGTATGATATTCCTATTCCGGAAGAGTTCAAGGAAAGAAGCCCTAACAATCCGTTAAAGCTTAAAGAGAACATTTCTGCTTTCGAAAGACTTCTGGTTCACAATAGAGGAGCAAATATTATCTGGCAGCATGCCGGGTGGGATAATACCGGGCACAAGTCACCTGATCTTCTCCGCAAATTATTGAATAAACATACCAACCTTTATTTGGGTTTGCATGTGGAAGAGGGAGAACCTATGCCAAACAGTATAACGGATAAAAGCGGTAATATAAAAAAAGAATGGCTAGCGCTTTTTCGGGATTTTCCGGACAATTTCGTTATAGGAAGTGCTGAATTCGTGGGAATAGACGGCAAGACCAAGCCTAAACCCGCATCGTTTGAAAGAACATGGTCGATATTGGAACAATTACCACCTGAAGTATCCGAAAAGATTGGGAAAACAAATGCTCAACGTTTGTTCCATATACGTTAATAACTCAACATGAAAGGAAAAATAGAATGGAAGTCAATTTAGCTGGATACAATGTCGATGCTGAAGTGCTTGGCGAAATGAGCAAGAAATGCGGTAAGTCAGACGAACTTACACCGGAGATCATCGCCGCGGCATATGCCCGTATAAGCCGAGATCCGCGGCCGATAAAAGAGATCCGTAAGGATGCTCGTTCGGAAGTGGAAAGAACCCGGAGATCGAATTCAACTATAATTTTTAGGATGGGACATCATTCTGTGGCGGAACATGCTGTTTTTAACTTGGATATTGTAGGGGTATCCCGCCTGGCAATGGAAGAATTGGAAAAGTTCAGATTGTCCGCTTATACCGAAAAATCACAGAGATATATTACTCTTGATAAAGATCATGTCTTGCCGAAAGAGATCGCAGGGACTGAATTCGAAGCTTCTTTTCGGGATATCATAAAACAGCAGAATGAAACATATTTTTTACTATTTGATAAACTTAAAAAACATGTTTTTGAAAAACATGCCGAGATTGCTAAGGATCATAAAAAACACGAAATGTTGGAGGGCTGGGCAAAAGAAGACGCTCGTTATATAACGGCATTAGCCACAGAATCGCAAGTAGGGCAGACCGTAAACGCGCGCACTTTGGAACTTATGCTCAGACGTTTCGCTTCTCATCCTTTAGAAGAGATCCGGGAACTGGGCAGGGCTATTTACGAAAAAATAGCAAATGTTGCACCATCAATTGTTCTTTTCAACGAAGCGAACGATAGGGATCAGAAAACATATCCTGAACTAAAGACTCTGGCAAACACAATAAAGCAGAAGGCTACACCGTCTGAAGGGCCCGGTAAAGACGTAGAATTAGTGGAATATACGCAAAATGCGGACAACATAATTGCGGCGTCGCTTCTTCACACGTCAACCAATTGCCCCTACAAAGATTGTCTTTCAATCGCACATGAAATGTCTGAGACAGAAAAGTCAGACCTGTTCCGGGCTGCAGGGAAGAATATACAGTTTTATGATTCGATGCTAAGAGAATTTGAATATGTTAACCTGACATTTAACATAATCTTATCTTCTGCATGCTTTGGTCAACTTAAACGTCACAGAATGGCTACTATAACAGCGCAGCCTTACGACCCGTCTCTTGGGATCACTATCCCGGAATCCATAAAAGAGATAGGGGAAGAGACCCTTTTTCAGGATATTGCTGCTAGATCAGCCGAACTTTATAGTAAGATATTAGTTTCATATCCCGAAGTCGCGCCGTATATCCTCACCAATGCTCATAGAAAACGAGTTCTTATTCGGTCAAATGCCAGAGAATTATATCATATTTCACGTTTAAGAGAAGACGCGCACGCTCAGTGGGACATTCAGAATATTTCTAGAGCCATGACGGAACAGGCTCGAAAAGTTATGCCGCAGACGTTTGCGCTTGCGGGAGGTAAAGATAGATATAACGAAATTTATGAGAATGTTTACGGAACGGCTCCTAAGGTTACGAAAGCGGTCCTGCCCGGCGCGAAGAAGATAGCTAATTGTCCCTAAAATAATCATAACTGTAACCCAAGGGCGCAAAGCTATTTCACGGAGCGGGTCAGCACGCAAAGTTCCAGTCTTGCAAAGTAAATTAACTAACAACCTATGCTAGCACTAGAGAAAGACATCGGAAGATCCCTGGATTGGTCCGCTAACGCGGACTTAAATATGATATCGGTCAATTTTAGACAATAGTCTATAGTCAATAGTCGAATATGGGGGCTTAACATTAGCGCTATAAAATGTCCTCGATGTAGCGCTATGATGTGGAGAAAGAATTATATGCATCATTCGGGCATGATCGTAGATACATGTAAAAAATGCGGGACGTTTTTTGATAAAGGGGAACTGGAGAAAGCGGCTGAATTTATAGAAAAAGACGGGGTAGAATACGAAAAGTTTAAACGATCCGAGAAAGGTATAGCAGAAACTCGGATCAAGCTTGTTAAAGAGATAAATCGTGTAGAGCGACAGGTGTGGCGATTGCATTGGGTAGGAAGATTTCTTAGCCTAATAGGATTATAATAAAAAGGATGATGTGGATAGGAATGATTTTCTAGATGAAGCTATTGCCTATGAACATTTTCAGGAAATGAAAGATGTTAACAAGAGTATTAATTCTGCTATAGAAGAATTCAAATCCAATCCTCCTTCAGAAAAAAAAGTATGCGAAATAGCTGTAATGTTTGAAACATCTTCATTCGAGCTTCACTATCAAAAACTCCTGCAGGAAAATACGAAAGGCCCGGGGAAGGTCTTCAAAGAGCTTAATAATGGAGATAGAGATCATGTCAGAAGAAGAATCGCGCTTGATAGTTAAGAATAGTAGAGACACCCTATATCCTGAAAAGACCTTACCTGGGGCCGTTTTAGTACGTATAAAGCCCTTTTTATGCCCAAAATTTGAGTTAAGTGATCACAGATGATGGGCACATAACCTGAAAATTCACTTCGAACCATGAACTTTTTAACGCGAATTGACTTCTTGTAAGTCCTTATATAGACTTGATTTACAAGCAGTATATCTATCTCCTAAAACCCTGCGTTAACAAGGAAAAAGCTAAGTGAGTAAATTTGCTTATGCACATTATGTATGATAAACTTGAATTAGTTAGAAGATAAAAAAGGCATAACAGGATGGTGGGAAATGGGTATTCTAAAAAATAGGGCATTTAGAAGAATACTATCTATTGTAACTCTCCTTTCATTTATTTCATTAATGTTTATAGCGGCACCAAACGTTTTTGCAGACAAAATTGATGGATGGCTGGAAGGAATAGAGGCGTGGATTGAAAAGGTATCAGAAAAATATCTAAAACCCCTGCGAGTTTTAGTAAAAAACATGCAAATTCGTAGATCTCAGGAAGAACCGCTCCCGGAGGAGCCGGATGAAACTGATCCGGAGGAAACGGAAGTAATACAGGCGGAAATTGAAGTGGTAAAGGATGAGATTCAACCAGAGAACAAATCAGATAAAGTGTTGCCAGGAGAGTTAGTCGAATCAGCAGAGAAAGAAGAAGACATAGAGCTGGAACAGGTGAAGGAAGAAGGTACTGAGGAGATTCAATCCGAAGATGTAGAAGATCAAGAATCACAGGTAGAAGAGGGCGAAACCGCTCTGGATGAAGCTGAAATAATACAGGCGGTGCTCAAAGCGGTAGGAGAGAAGATCCAAGCCGATGAGGGATCAGACCAAGAGCTGCCGAAAGAATTGATTGAAGCTACGGATCAAGTGGAAGAGGTAGCCATAGAAGAGGTCGCCGAAGAAATAACTGAGGAGACTCAAGCCGAAGAGGTGTCAGAGGAAACTCTATCGGAAGAATTGGTTGAGGTTGCGGATCAAGCGGAAGAAGAAATAATAGTACAACTGGTAACTGAGGAAATAACTGAGGAGACTCAATCCGTTGATGAAGCGAACCAAACAGCACAGACAGACTCGGATGAAGCTGAAATAATACAAGCAGTGCCTGAAACGATAAATGAGGAGATTCAATCCGAAACCGGATCAGGCCAAGAGCTGCCGGAAGAGTTAATAGAATCGACGGATCAAGCGGAAGAAGAAATACCCGTACAAGAGGCAGCCGAAGAAATAAGCGAGGAAACTCCATACGTTGATGAAGTAATCCAAACAGAACAGGTAGAAGAGGTTGAACCTGAGATGCCGGCATTTGAGGCACCACCGGTAGTAACAAATGAACCTTACTCACCGGCAGTTGAAGAGCCGACAGTATACGAAACAGCATCGGCAGGAACAATTGAACCTGATTCGCCGGCACCTGAAGCACCGAAATATGGATATATATCAAATTATACACCGGGGCGCATATCAAATTACATATCAAATTATGTAGCTAATTATGTATCCAGTTATGTCTCAAAAACTTCTTCTTCATGGAAGAAAAAAACTGAAAGTTATGACAATGATTCTGGCATAGCCAGTTATCTCTCATTGTTTTCATCTGAAAAGAGCACTAAAAAGGATGCCGGTAGTTATACCTCTAGCTCTAGTTCAAAGAAAAAGAAGCGTGCTTTGAATCAAGACATTCTTAATGCAATGGGCATAAGACAGGAAAGCGTAGCAAGGTCCACAGAGCTGAAAGAAAAGAATATTAAGCTCGACGGAAGAATGGCAGGAAAAGATGCAATAGGGAAAAAACGGAAATAGCAATACTCTCCATTTAGCAAATGTTTTACCCCCTCCTAAATGTATATGATAACTTTTCTAGCTTCTGCCGTCTATCTTCTAACCTCATACAACTTATCCTTGTCTTTCCATCCCTTTATCTATAATATATGTTACATGAAACCTACACTATACATGGCGCCTGTTCTGGGAATTACGGGGTGGGTGTACAGAAATGCTTATTCTCGATTTTTTGGGGGATATGATTTTGCGATCACTCCTTTTATTAAGAGCAGTAAAGGGCGGCCGTCTACGCTTTGGGATATAAGGCCTGAAAATAATGACGTGCGGTTTAATATCGTTCCGCAGGTCTTGGATCGGGATGCGGACAATTTTGTGCCCTTAGCTCGATCTATATTTGATCTGGGGTATGATACCGTGAACTGGAATCTTGGATGTCCTCTCCCTATGGTCAGAAAGAAGGGGAGGGGATCAGGAATGCTGCCCCTGCCGCATGAAATTGTCTCTTTTCTAGAGAAAGTCATGCCTAATATGCCTAATAAATTGTCTATAAAAGTGCGCCTGGGGTCTGAGAGTGCTACAGATCTGGTAAAACTCTTGCCGTTACTTAATGACGTCCCTTTAAAGGAGATCATCATACATCCCCGGACGGGAAAACAAATGTATACCGGAGAAGTTGATCTTGACGCATTTGAAGACGCTATTTCTGTGACAAAGCATAAAATTGTTTATAGCGGTGATATAAATTCAGTTAAAACGTTCAAAATGCTCTCTGAACGATTTTCTTCGGTTTCAGGATGGATGCTGGGTCGAGGAGGCATCACAAATCCATTCTTACCGGAAGAAATCAAAGGGTTTCCTCAATCTACTGACCAAGAGAAACTTGATAGATTTTTAGCGTTTCATGACGAAGTTTTTCTTGGTTATCAAAAAGAACTTTCGGGTCCCGGACATTTAATTGGTAAAATGAAAGAAGTCTGGCGCTATTGGGCAGATGCATTTGAGGGAGGTAATCGACTTCTTTTTAAAATTACACGGACTAAAACTGCTGAGAAGTATCGAGCAACTGTATCTGACTTTTTTGGTAAGAAGCCTAAGTTGAGGATAGAGATGAATGGCTTGAAACTTAAGAAACTCTCAATTCAACCATAATCTTAAATTTTCTCATTTATTCTCATATCTGCTATTGTAAAAACCTCTTTTACAAGGTATATTTACTATCTTATATTTTTCTTATTAAATCACAACAAAGAAAGTGAGGGAAGAGTTAGGATGGGGAAGAACTTGTTCAAGATCTATGTAGTTTTGTGTTTTGGGATGTTGTTTTTTATGGGTAATGCGGTAGCGCAGACGTTTTATAATTTGCCGGATTGTTTGAATAATTGGAAAATACCTGAATGGTCCGAATCTAAAAGTAATTATAGCTCTCCGATATTAGCGGTTGATGAGAATTTTTCTTATAAAGGTATCACTACTGTCTCGTTGTTTAAAAAATACTTCTTGTAACTTATGACAAAACTTGCAGTTATATTAAAAAAGACTTTTTTCGACTTGAAATCGATTTTATACTATGACCATTCCAGTA
>Ga0075122_10002076_pt1 | contig 13498 bp, 27 predicted proteins | sample AntAceMetag02UKB_FD_69790 | JGI IMG/M metagenome (GOLD analysis project Ga0075122, IMG submission 69790) | Saline lake microbial communities from Ace Lake, Antarctica - Antarctic Ace Lake Metagenome 02UKB | ecosystem: Environmental > Aquatic > Non-marine Saline and Alkaline > Saline | place... | reverse complement strand
GAAGGATAGAATCCCCCAACGACATCCTGAAGTGCCGCCGGTTGATCTCCGATTTAATGGTAGTGTATTTGCACTACGCTGTCAAGATTTGGCCCGCTCTCTCAAGGTGGTTTTCTCATTTCCGTTGGCCCGCTCCGGCTACATGGTTTTCTCTCCAGCAATGGCCCGCTCTAACGCTATGGGTTTCTCAGTCATTCTGGCCCGCTCCATATACTTGGTTTTCTCTCAAGCAATGGCCCGCTCCTGGATGGTGGTTTTCTCAAGGTCGTTGGCTTATCTCATCAGCCTACGTGCCGATGATTTAAATATTCCTCTTGATACGGCTCCCTGACCGGCAAGCCCTCAATCGTGCGCCATGCAACATACAGGTCTTTCAAAAACATCTTGACCATGTACCGGTTGGCGGCTTTATGCTGGTGCATCGCCTTGGGCTTTGTCTTGTCAGATGGAACTTTAGAATCCATCCCCCAATTTTGTGACTCAAACCTGTGCCGCATAGAATAATAATATTCGCTGTATGGGGACTTGCATTTAAGAAAAGATGACCCCAATATCCCAAGCATTTTATCTTTTAAAAACTGGTTATATGCTCTGGTTTGTCCTTTCACTTTGCGGTCTTTACCGGGTGCCATTCCTGCAAAGCTCCAAATACTGGAAACCGTTTTTGCTCGTTCGATGTCAATTTCAGATATGATAACAGCCGCCATTGCTTCGCCACACCCTTTGACATCTTTGAGAAATGCTTTCCACAGGATGTGTTTTTTTACTTCTTTTTTTAAAGCCTTTTCGGTATCGGCTTCACGCTGTTTCCAAAACTCGTAATTGTCAAATACTGGTGCAAGAACTTCCTTGCTTACTTCCGGCGCACCTTTTTTGACAGCCCCGCTTTTTGTTATTCCAATACGCCCCTCAAGTTTTAGCCGCATGGATTGCGTGTCGTAATGTTCCCTGGTCAGTATTTTGACTGAATTCCTGATTATTTCGTCCATCATGCTACCCCGTCAAGAATCATCTGAATTTCTTTGTCAAGTTCTCGCAACCTGGAAATTGTACGATCAGACAGCTGAACAGCATCGGCCCTCAATGCGTTTATCAACATTGATATATACATTTCAGGTACTGCGCCATTGCTAGTCCTGGCAAAATGTTCTTGTGCGGGAGTAAGTATTTTCCCGGCAAGGCCACGACCACCGGCAGACAATGGGATAACTTCGCCCGATTCAGTGCGCGCAGTTCTTTCAGCAAAAAACTTTTTCATAGAATCAACATTCATTCCAATGGCTTCAGCTGCTACAATGTAAGGGATTTTCATTTTTCGGCATTTTGCGATAAAATGGGCCCGGTCTTTTGGCCCCATCGGCAACCCGTGGGAACTGTTTAGACGACCAGCATCAACAAACATTTCAGAATCTTTGGCGTAATTTTTCGCAATGACTTCAATGTCTGCTTCGTCACCGTACACGTCTATATGTGCTCGTGTTCTGTGAAAACCATCCACAATTCTGTAATCTTTGGCGTTGATAACTACAGGCGGGAGAATGCCACCAACTCTGAGAAACTCCCTCATCCTGGCAACATTTGTACTGTCGAGTGTCTGCGCACTTTGGCGCGGCCACATGTTCCAATCCATGACCAATTCAATGGCCTTCATCGTAGTACTCATGATAAGTACCTCCTGAATCTTATTACCCCCCATCGGCGGGCTGACATGAAAATTATACGTCACTTACTCCTATATTACAAGTGCGCTACTTCGGAACCTTGTACGTGACAGTTAGTGCCGGTTCATTAGGCTTCCTTTGTTGATTCCATTCCCCAATCATCTTTTCAACTCTATGGTTTGTCTCTGCAATTCCATCAGACTTGCCACGATCATATCCAAACTTCCAAAATAATATTGATATGCAAATGAAAAGTACATACATCACTTCGGGGCCTTCTTGGTGTAGCAGTATTCCCACCCATCCTTAATGAAACTTATTACATCCTCAGTCTCTACCAGACTGTCGTCATTATTCCATTCAGACTCTTGGAACTCCTCACTTTCATCACATCTATACTCCACAAACCACCGCTCCGGCGTGAACCCCTTCGGCAAGTTGTCCATGTCGAGTGGGTGGGGTTTGGGCATGGCGAGTTTCCAGATTATGTGGTCTTTATCACAATCCAAAACATACGGACATGCCCCATGCCTGGCCCTTTTCGCTATTAGATCACATCCAGCACAATCAGACGTACTTGGTTTTGGCTTATATCGCTGATCATTAATCCACCGTTTCTTTGCTTTGGTCTTCTTCTGCGGTAGGGTGAAGGTCGGTTCCTTCAATAGGTGATTTTTATTGTACGTTTCAGCAATTATCTTTACGCACGACTCACAAAGCATGATAGGGGGATAGTCATATCCTACCTTTCCATGACAAATTACACATCTCTTCATGCCTCCGCCTCCACTGCGTCAATCGCATCCTGTAACCTGATCCACTCTGCGGGACAGTCTTCCGGTTCATCTATTTCCTCAACGACTCTTGGCTGATCCTTCAGGTTCTTGATGATCTGCTCTATAACACTATCTGACTTGGCTGCATCATTCATTGTTTTAGCTACCCATTCGCCGATTCTGTCCTGCAGAATAGCTCCGTTTTCTTTATACTGAAGCCTGCCCCATCCTCTGATGTCGAGAACCTTGTTGTTATCTGCGTCCATTATCGATGTTCCGTAATCATCAAACTTTACCGGAAACTTAATTTCTTTTGGTGTCATGATATCTCCTTATCACTTACTACCCGTTCTAATTCAGCTTTGCCTTTGCATGTATCACAATACTCAAATGCTCTACCATCACCACCACAATAAGGACAGCCATACAGAAATCCACCGCAAGGACATTTGATTTCTTTCATGCCTGTCGGCCTACCTTCGCAATCTTTAAAACAGTCGGGGCAATCAATCATCCTCATCTCCTTATTATGTTAAACAATCTCTAACCATCTACCGACCCGATTCACATATTTCGGATCTAAATCAAGTTCAACTATGCAAACACCCCCGTCCTTTGACTTTGCTGGAAACCTGAATATTCTGCCGGGGCTTGGGTTGGTGGGTTGCATTTGATTATTATAAGTATCCAACTGGTCGGCATACTCCTTTGTCATAATCACCGTTTTATCATCAATCGCAATCTGCTCTTCAGGAATGTATTTCAACCACGAACTATAGCCCATAATGTCTCCTTATTATGTTATGCGATACCTACCTACTCTGTCTGCTCATCGAGAATATCACTTAAAGCACTCATGGCATCCTTGTTTATCAATATTGTTGCCATATAATCATCGCCTATCCCGATAATAAACTCCACAAATCCTGCATCTGGACACAACTCTATTTTATCTGGAGCATCGCTCGGAGTTGAATTCGCCATCAGCCATGCAAGATTAGCTTCTCTTGTAAACATCTTCGCTTTCAATTCTACTTCTATTGTCCCAAAGTTCTTTGCCATTCCAATCTCCTTATCACTTACTACCCGCAACGCATCAAGGTATCCGGCACGATATGCAAGGGCGGATACAGTTAGATGCAACTTGTCTTCTTCGGGTGTAATTGGTTTTTTCCACCATGCATTAAATAATTCTAATATTCTGGCCTCATTCATTCCATTCTCCTTACTATTTAGTTGATACCTAACTATTCCTTTGCAATATTCCAGTCCATAATTCTATCCATCATGACACAGACAGAGTCAAGCCCATTATGCTGTAGGTGAAAAATGTCAAGTAGGCATGTTTTAGCTGCATCCTCTGGCGTTCCAGTGTCCTGCGGTTTCTGTAAAAACAATACAATTCGTGCTATCTGTTCGTCATGCAATGGATTCATTAAATGCTCCCCTATCTTCAGTTGATACCTAAGACATCACCCGCCATTACCTATTGGCTTGTGAGTACAACCAGCTTAGTTGCACAATCATGGCGTTCCAGATACCCGCTTAATACTCATCTGGCATGCTTCTGTAGACGAATATTGAATGTCTACAGGTTTGATTCATTACCCTGCTTTCAAGGGTGGCTTGATCCGGCTAATTTACAGTTCCCGGCTGGTGATCTCTCTACGCAGTATCGTTGCCGTCATTTGCTCCGTCACGATCAGGCAACAAAAAAAGCATTACACCACTTCTATTGGGTACCACCCCGGACAAACCGACTAAGGTAATTCATCCTAGAAGCTGTGTAATGCTTCATCACGTTCCTTAGTCATCTGTCAAATCAGGATGGTAGCCTGATACATTGATAGTATATCATTTCGGGTCGGTTGTCAAATCGTTTTCATCATACCAATCATAGAATAATTCTGATGAGTCGCCATATTGACTTTCAACCGTGTCGTTATGACCTGCCTCGTAACCATCGATAAATGCCTGCCTGACGATCTCAATTAAATCCTGTTCCATCACATCTCCCTCCTTGTATCATTTCGGGTCGGTTGTCAAATCGTTTTTATCAGTCACCTCAAACTTTACAATATTCCTTCCGCTCAATCGTCGAGAATCCCAATCCATTAAGCAGTATTCTGTCATAGCTTCAAGATGAACATCGTCTGGTTTGACCCAATCACATTGTGGCACTCTAACCTTCAGCCGTCTAACCTTCAGCCGTCTAAACTCATCAGCACTTAGCGCGCCAAGTGCTGCCATTTTTTCCCGCAGGGTCATCGGGCGCATGGTTGATTTAACGTGAAGCCTGGAGATCAACCATGTGGAGAGGCGTACGTGATCATATCCAGATTCCGCACCGGTTTTACCATCAGCCCAAATCGTCATGAGCCCATCGTAGAATCCGCAGAAATACCCAGTTAGCCACGGTCTGTCATCGCTGTCCCGCACATCAACCAGAACATCCCGGCTATCTTTCAACGCTATAAGAATCTTCTCTCGCTCACTCATCACATCTCCCTCCTTGTATCATTTCGGGTCGGTTGTCAAATCGTTTATTCATTTGCATCTTTAAACGCCCTTGCGAATCCCTGACTGCATAGTGACCGGAAAGCGTTGTCGGAGTCTACGGCCGTAATGAAGGGTTTAAACTCAGGGATATTGTGGATGGCTGATTTATGAAGAAATGCTAAAGACGCTTTCGGTCTGCCGGGGCGCACATATAAATCCTTGTTCCTCGTCACCTGATACCATTTAAAGTATTGTTGCTTAGGAACATTAAACTTCCCCCATAACGCGGTCCGCTTTGTCCAAGGGCTTCCAAAGTGCCACGGCTCGTATGAGTAATCAGGCTCCCCAAGGAAGTATTTCATTGTTCCATTGAAAGGATTCTCAATCACCCACCACTCAGGATTAGCTTCTCTTACTATTCGTTGACAGTGTTCAAGCATAGATAGATTAGGATTATTCTCTTTGTGAAATCCCGATGCAGTTGAAAACTCAGTACATACAGGGTTGGCAATCACCCCATGAATCGGCCTGTCAGGATGGTAATTTTCAACGCCGATATCCTTGCCAATCTTGATCACTTCATAGTCAGGATCAATCTGATATGGATATGAATCACTGCCGATGTCGGCGCAAAGGTGTAGAATTGTTTTCATCACATCTCCCTCCTGTATATCATCATTTCCAGTCTATATCGTTCTGCAACAAGTCTTCCGATCTAGCCTTAAGAACTTTCATAACCATTTCTACACTACAAATAGCAAGTGCATAATCATAAAGCCCTTTTATTGCCAACACACAATTTTCTTTCGTATCAGTAATTCCATTCATATCACTCACCCCCTGTTTGATTCAAAGCAATCTTATCAGCATGACGGTTACGGCGGGTCATTTTCTGCTTGATCCTCTTGGCTGCGTGTGCCCTGGCAAGGTAGCAATAGATATGCCTTGCACAAACAGCGTCCCATTCATCCCCACCCTTCAGCTTTTCACGGTGTCCCATCATGACGATTCCCCCTGTATAAAATAATGGCTCCGGGCCGAAACACCGTGAGCCTGCGGTATTAACCCGCTTGCATCGAATCACCTCCTTTTATTTCAAACTTGACGCTCTCCATTCGGTTGATGTAAACCGTCCACTATCAGCAACGCTTCCGTCTTCAAGGTCGTACAGCTTGCCATTTCCGGTACACCAATACTTATACTTTGGCACGGTCTCTTTGAAACTCGCAATCGAGTTCAACACATCTCTCTTGATATCTTCAAGGTCATATTGCACACCCTCATCCCAATAATGGTTATAATCACAACCTATTTTTATCCTTTTCTTTGCGCCGTCAAAGCCTGTAATTTTTGAATAGTAGGTAATTCCACTATGGAAATCTATATTACAGACCGGAGATGAAGACATATACTTGTAATCTACATAGTTTCTGTCATCCACCTCTCCATTCAACCAGAATGATTCAGGGTTGCTCTCTTCAGGTATTCGGTCAATACAGACAATTAAATAGTATGTCCATTTCCAGCCATCGTAAGTTTTGAAATTATTGATCTCGAAATCAACCCCGTCATGCACTCCCGTCCACACCTTCTTTTCTTGTTCAATTGTCGTCATCACATCTCCTTAACTATCTATATATTACACCCTTATCGGTATACTGTCAACACTTATTTTACTTTATTTTACGATACTTATTTATTCTTTTTATGCTTGACAGACCACCATCAAAGGTATAATATAAAGGTGAGTTTAAGGAGATGAACATGGTAAAGACAAGCAAGGTGATCGATTACAAGGGCATCGCGATCGAGGTACGCGAGATCCCTGGTGGTGGATACTGTCACGAAGGGATAGAGATTCTGGTTGATGGCGTGGATATATTCGCCATTCTCGACACGCACGACTCAGGCCGTAATATGCTTGAAGTTATGTTCAGGCTTGCAGAGATGTCAGATAAGGATGGTAATGGTGAAGACTAAAGTGATAGATGGTAGCCTGATTGATTGGAATCTGTTTTCAGAACCATTCCCTGCTGAAGATATTGAATGGAGAGTTCAGCAAGCCGGGACAAATAACAATAAAATATGGGCGCGGGTTCTCGCGTATATCACCAACCGGGCTATTATGGAACGTCTTGACGAAGTGGTCGGGCCTGCTTGCTGGCAGAATCAATTTGTGCCAGGGCCTGCCGGTGGTGTGATGTGTGGCATATCAATCAAGATCAGTGGCGAATGGGTCACTAAATGGGACGGTGCAGACAATACTGATATCGAGTCAGTAAAGGGCGGTCTGTCGTCATCAATGAAACGTACCGCTGTGCAATGGGGAATAGGCCGGTATCTATACAATCTATCGGCTGATTATGCTACCGTTTCCACCAATGGCAAGCACTATCAAAAAAGAAAAGTTGACAAACATGGTAAGGTTGTCTATGAGGCATTCAAATGGGACGAACCAAAATTACCGGCATTCGCATTGCCAGATGGAACAGAACAGAAACCAGCACAACAGGCCCCGCCATTACGCAACCAGGCCAAGGACAAGCCCCCGTCAACAGTGCAACTTGATTATGAAACGTTATTCCAAGACTGCAAGAATATGGCTGAATTACAGACCAGCTATGAAGTTGCCAAAGTCAAAGACCCTCATAATATCGGCGACATCGCCAGAGCAAAAGACATCAGAAAAGGAGAATTAAATGGATAATCTAAACGACATCATTCATCCCGAAGAGATCCGCGAAGGATTCACAGTTAACACCACAGATAAGGCTGATTGGGCCATCTCGAAAGCCGTAGCAGCACAGGAAGAGATTGAAAAGCTGAACGATCTCCATGATGAGTACGTTGCCAGGATTGCCCTGTGGTATCAGAAGGAAATCAAGCAGTATAAGGACACCATCGAATACATGGAATCCCTGGTCAAGCCCTGGTTGCAAGCCGAGCTTGTGGACAGTAAAAAGCGGTCTGTGTCGCTACCATCCGGCGTTGCTGGTCTGCGTAAACTACAGCCGAAACTTGAGGTTATCGACGAAAAGATAGCCCTTGAGTCATGCCGCACCAAGCACCCTGAAGCGATCAAGGAAAGCCTGAGGAAATCGGCGCTGAACGATATCCTTAAAACCGGCGAGCTGGTGGATGGGTGTACAGTATCGCCTGCTGAATCAAGTTTCTATATCAAAGGAGCGAAATAATGGACCCAATATTTGAAACAATCTGTAAGCCCATGATGCCGCCTTCACCTGAAGCACTCAGCGATAAGCAAAAGTTAATGGCTCTATCACAACGCATCTGGGCCATGTCAGAATCATACGAGACCGTCGAAGCTCGCACGCTGATATGCAAGGTATCCGAATTGCTTGCTGATACGGCGCTTGAGCTGTGAAGATCCTGATCACCGGCCCAGGCACTTACATGTCTGAGTCAAAGGATTCACCCGAGGTTGGCAAGTATTACCACATCGAGGATGCTGCTGGCGGTACTCAAGCACAGAATCGCTTCTTTCACTTGCTGGTCAGTGAGTGGGAGAAATCAGGCTGTTGCTCATGGGACACCGATATCAAAGAGCATGTCAAGAAATCATACGGCCAGGGCTTCGATGCCTATCTCTACTGGAACGGCGAGAAACTACGCAAGGTTAAGACGCGCGAAGAGATCCCCGAGGGAATCAGGAATGACCGTGATATGTGCTTTGGTAAGCTAAAATCCTGGTCGGCATACACGCTGAAACAGCGACGTGACTGCATCGATCAGCTGATACGGGTGATGATTGTGAGCGGTGTGAACTCGAAGCGGTTTGATGAGATCACGGCTGATTTCTACGACAGATAAGGAGAATTCTATGAAGTGGATACGAGTTACCGACAATCTACCGCCTTGTGATAGTTCATACCCCTATTATTTGTGTTTTTGCAAAACAGATAACGGCTATACTACCAAAATCGGGTTTAGGTACTTCCATACTTTTAGCTGTGACCAAAGCGGAGACCGTGGGAATATTACGACTACTCACTGGATGCCGTTGCCCCCACCACCAGAGGATTCCTATGAACGATAAATGGATAAGTGTTAAAGATTCCCTGCCAACAATGAACGGTGGGAGAGTGCTGATTTACGATGAAGGCGCAGAATATAACCATATTCAGATTGAATACTATTTTACAGATATACGATGGTCAGGGATTCACAATAACATTACCCACTGGATGCCGCTACTGGAGGCACCATGACAATCAAGCAATCAGTATTTGAGTTCCTCGATACCAGGATCACCGGCGAAACATTCACAGGCCACACCTTGCGTAAATACGTGCATCTCTACACAGGCCACCGACCCTACCCAGCTACGTGTCTAAGATACCTCCGTGAATGGCGTGCGGTTGATGGTCGATCAGTGCCGAATGTTAGCAAGCGCAAGAGCCTGTATGAGATTAAGGAAGTGAAATGAAAGAATACACGGTTTACATTGATAATTCACGCGCATACATCAGAGTCGTTATCTATAAGCGTGTACAGCAAATGCGCGACAGAATGACAAAAGATGGTAAAGATCATGACAAACAATGCATGGGCATGTTTTCACCGTCTAATTATTATGAGGATGAATCTGGTGTGAGATTCTATCAGGACTACATTGGAATGATGTATTTACATGAGGATCGGCTTGGATCTGCTGTCGTGGCCCATGAATGCCTGCACGCTGCAATGTCATGTGAGAGGCACTTAAACAGGTTCACCATGAAGTATGATCCAGATGAGATCAATTATGATGAGGAAAGGTTGTGCTACCTACTAAGCAATATAATCAAGCAGGTCTACACTTGCATATATGATAACGAGCATGCAATGGCTGGTGAGGTGAAATAATGCTTGATAGTTTCAGTGTGGCGTGGTAGTATATATACATCCTTTGGACGGGATGCAGACAAACGGTAAAATCTTGATAAAAGATTGCCTGCACGCAGAGTGTATTTGATGGCTGTTTACCGTGACCATTAAATGTCCAACACTTTGTTTGCAGGCTTTTTATTTGGAGGATTCTATGGGTAAATTGTTCTTTACGGATCACGCAATAGAACGATTAGGACAACGCTTTTCAGTTAGAATTGAAGATGTTATACATTTATTTCGAGATGACAGAGAATATGTGGACAGCATTGCAACTGACGGAGACATTGTCCGAACAGTAATTTACAAAAACGTCAAAATATCTGGAATAATGCGTGATGATGTAATGATCACGATACTACCCGTATTCAATAAGCAAGTAGCCCCGATTCAAGCAACCCAGACAATGACAATCGGACACCTTGCGTCTGTTCTTCAAGTCAGCACAGATTTAATCAAGAAAAGAATACGTGAAATATACCCTGAAAAGATGAAAAACGGCATCAGAACTTCTCTGTCAGAAGCAGAATGTACCGCAATCAAATTACGAATACAGCAAAACAGTAGTTTGGCTACCTATGACGATCGTAATAGGTTGGCAGACATGCCACAGACCCCACTTGAAAAGAAGATGATCGTTGCTCAAGCAATGCAATTCTTGAATGAAGAGATCGAAGAGCTGAAGCACGCAAACGAAATCATGAAACCCAAAGCCGCTATTGTTGACCATTCATTCCGCAATAGCACGCAGTACAGCATCAGGGACGCCGGAAAGGATCTCGGAATAAGGCAGTCTGAAATCTTTGCCATACTGCGTGACAAATGCTTATTGACAACTAAAAACCTACCGACACAAAAAGCGCTTGATAATAATCTGTTAAGCATTAAAATCAATGTCACAGACAACGGGAATTATAATCAATCAGTAATGACCACTGCGAATATCATGAACTTTAAGAGTAAATATTTAAAGGAGTCCGAATAATGGCATGCATAGTTGAATTGATTTACAGCTGTAACGAATTACGTGGAAAGGGTACTACAGAAAACCCGATGAGGCGTATAGAACAATGGTTTGAAAAAGACGGCACGCTTGTCTTTGAAAAAGACCCTTGTGCTGAAATGATAGAGTTGTTGAATGAAACCGAATAGACCACTACAAAACTGGACACCGTACCCGAACAACATCCTCGATAACCTTGACCAATTCACTGGCAATGAGTTTAAAATCCTATCGCTGATGATCAGGAAAAACCTTGGATATGACAACCCGAATATGCAGTTCTCTTTATCGTATGTATGCCTGAAAACTGGATTGTCAAAACCAACCACCATTAAAGCAATCGACAGCCTACTTGAAAAGAATACTATCAAGGTGTCAGGCAATGACAAAAGAGGCACACGGCTCTTTGATGTGATCTGGAATACACCGGTAAAGAAACTTGACCAGTCAAATAATTTTACCTCCAGCGGTAAAGAATCTTTACCAGATCCGGTAAAGAATATTGACCCATTAAAAGATAACAGATTAAAAGATAATAAAGTAGAAGAGAGCGCCCCCGATGAACGTAGTGAAGCTAAAGAACTTGCAGTTGAATGGTACTCTGAATACTCGTCACGAACAGCACGTATGATTGGACCCTCAGAGAAGGACATACAAGAAGCGTGGAAACTTTTACAACAAACTGACCTGAATACTGCCAGAGATGCTATACTTCGATACTTCAACTGTGATGAATGGTTCGTGAAGAATAAGAAGACTGGCAAGGTATCGTACAGCTTCAAGGGCTTCTGTACTCACTTTACAGAAATACCAGTTAAGCAGTCGTCAGGGATGAAGACCGAGCCGCCGAAATATGGAACGATAACCGGAGCTAAAAATGAAGAATGAAGAGAATCTAATAGGACAGATACTACGCGATAATAAAATCTGGTACTCACTACAAGTTACCGCGGAACACTTTCATGACCCAACGTGTCGGCGTGCTTACGGCGTTATCAAGATGCTATTTGATAAAGGTGTCCAGCCTGACCTTTTAGCCGCGGTACAGGCAGACAAAGACATCTCTGCTGGATGGTGGTCGAAGGTTTCAGATATACCGTCATCTGCTAACTTCAAATACTATCATGATCTAATTATCGAAGATTACCGACTGCGCGAACTGGTCAACTTGAAAAGCCAATTATCTGATTGGATTGATTCAAAGGGTACGGCAGAGGAAATACTTGACAAGATCGACAAGCGATTACTTGAGATATCAGCACTCACCGGAACAGATCGCATCTATAAAATGTCTGAAGTATTGCCAAGTATCATGACCAAACTTGAAGAGCGATATAAACAGAATGGCGCACTGCCAGGAATATCGACCGGAATACCGATGCTTGATGAATACACACTCGGATTCCAGCCGAAACTAAAATATCAGATTGGAGGCAGGCCATCAGATGGCAAGTCGGCATTGATGATCTCGCTTGTATCAAATATTGCACTTAAACAGGGTATCCCTTGTGGCGTGATATCACTTGAATCGTCAAAGGATGAACTTGGTGTAAGGCTTATCGGCAACACGGCAAACATCGATACTCGTGATATCATTACCGCGGTACTCAGACCCGCGGACTTTAAAAGCATCATTGATGCCAACGGCAAGATATACGGCTCACCGATTTGGATCTATGACGTACCGAATCTGTCACTATCTGAGCTGAAGGTGCAGGCGCGCCGGATGGTACGGCAGCATAAGGTTCAGGCTTTGTTCATCGACTATGAACAGCTGGTAGAGATCCCCGGCGTACACAAGAAACTTGACCGAGCAACCGAAGTATCAATTGCCATAAAGAACCTGGCCAGGGAGCTTGAGATACCGATTGTGAGCCTTGCACAGCTACGGCGTGATGCTGAAAACCGAAGGCCAACGCTTGCCGACTTCTCGGATACGTCACAGCTTGAAAAAGATGCTGACGGTGCTATCCTGATCTATCACGACAAGAATGACGACGGTGATATAATCGATTCGTACCTATGCGTTGAGAAAATGAGGGACGGACAAACCGGGAATATCAGGGTTCACTTTGACAAACGGCATGTCCGATTTACTGAACAAAGCGGAAGGAGAGAAAGGGATGAATAAGAGAATACAGGAAGCGTTTGAGAAGCATTGTGAAATGCCATACACAAAAGACGCGCTAAAATTTGGTGAACATAACGGGACATTCTGGAAACCGTCAATGGATTTCTATGCTGGCTACCTCGCCGCCCTGCCGAAGTGGTCAAAGCCCTGTGATACTTGCGGGGGTCGTGGGTATATGCCGGGAACATTTGGAGACTCCAATCTAATTATAGACAGCAGTGATCCATGCCCCGACTGCACCGATGGCCGACAGTACATCGATATTGATGATAATTTACGGCGATTCACACAAGTTGTGAGACAATATATCAATGATCCAGAATGCAAAGCGGCAAAGCAAGCTATGATTAACGGTCTGGAATATATCGAATCTTTCCAAACAGAAGAGGCCAGCAATGAGTAAATGCGAGATGACCGTTGAATACAGCGGTGAAAAGAAACAGCCGTGCAATCAGGAGGCTAAGACTGGACAGAAGTATTGTGTTGATTGCTTGCGAGGCATCAACAGAATATCACCACCGAAACCGATACAATTTGGAGA
>Ga0075122_10002075_pt1 | contig 13509 bp, 9 predicted proteins | sample AntAceMetag02UKB_FD_69790 | JGI IMG/M metagenome (GOLD analysis project Ga0075122, IMG submission 69790) | Saline lake microbial communities from Ace Lake, Antarctica - Antarctic Ace Lake Metagenome 02UKB | ecosystem: Environmental > Aquatic > Non-marine Saline and Alkaline > Saline | place... | reverse complement strand
GCCCTAACACATTATTAGAATTTGATTTCAAAAAAGAGATTGATAAAAATTCAATTGAGAATAATTTTAAAATAGCTGTTGGGCACATGGATCCTAGCTATGATTGTGTTCAGGACGGTGCTAAGGATGTTACATTGCAGATACAAAGTACTATAACAGCCGTTGTTTCACAGGCTGATAATAGTGGGGGCTTTTTCCAGAAGGTTTGGAATTTTGTAAAAAGATTTTTAGCTGGAGTTTTTGGTACTGAGGCTCAAGCGACTAAAACTCAATTAAGTAAAATAACCGTATGGTGTGCTGGTAATATCAGTGCTACATCTGAGGTGCTGAACCATATAGATGTTGATGATAATTTAGTCACCAGCACAGTCAGGCTCTATTTAAATGATATATTACCAAAAAATTCTTACATAGCAGTCTATCTTGAGGGTGGTAATGATGGTATCACCGATGTTAGTGGTGTTGGAATAAAAAATAATCCAGATGATAATTATAGTATGTTGCAGGATTCAATTGTATTTATGACTGGTGCAGAAGTTTGCAAAATTGAAGATGTAGAAATCTATCCAGCACATTATTTATTTGATAAACCAAACACTACCCACGAATTTAGAGCGATTACCAAGACCAAGAACGATGAGGAAATAGTAAATATTCCTGGTGTATATGATTGGGAATTAGAATGGCAACCTCAAAATAACGAAATAGTAAATATTCCAGCCCCTAGTTTCTCTGCTACTAGCACTGTTACTACTTTTGGAGTTGGTAATTTGCAAGGTAGTTTGATAGCAGTTGCTAATATAAAAATAACAGAAGACAAGGATACCGAGAGTGGAGAGGGTAGCCAAAAGGGTTTTGTGTTCACTGGTCTTTCTAGTATAGAAGTTAATTTTTGTGAGAGTCCATGGCCGTCTAGAATAGATGGTTCCAATGAATGGTTGCCGTTTGAAGATGATATTTATAATTTTAGATTTAGTTATTGTGCTGATGCTGGCTTATCGGGAGAAGAATTGGATGATTTGCCTTATTTGGACGGACCACTTGAGTTTGTTGATGTTTCTGATATTGCTCTACCCGAGCCAATAATTGGTAACTGTCTTTATAATAACGATCAGTGTGAAAGTGATTTTGATTGTGAAGGTGAATTGGTCTCAGTTCCGGGATTAGATAGCCCACTTAAACTAGTTGAAGATAAGGGTATTTGCTGGGATGATAATAATGGTAACGATAAAATACATTTAGAAACAGAAGGGGATCTAACTTCTTTCTCGTATTGTCTTACAAATGATAATTGTCTGGATTATACCGAGGGTGATATATCTTTGTGTAAAAAAGATTTTGAAGTGGTTGATAATCACTGTCAATTGCCTGAGGTAGAGGGGGAAGATGAAGAATTACCTGTAGCTATACTTTCAAAAGATACATTACTTAGATATGTATTAGTTAATAACAAAAATGATGATGTTATAGGTGTGCAGATTTTCAAAAATTCACGTGATGAGTGGGTTGAAGATGGCGTAGTGCAGTATGCCTATACTGCCAAGCCAATCAATGAATGGTATTCAGATAGATTTGATAATTTATCTGGGATGCAACCCATTCAGCTAGCTGGGTATCAAGGTTTGACAGATGGCCGAAATTATTATGTCAATGCCTTGAATGAAACTAATGATAAAAAGGGTGATCCATCTGGAAAGATTTATAGTAATGTATATTTATTTAGTGTGAATAAAGGTGCTCAGCAGGGAACTTTGCAAGTGTTTGAGAAGATTTTAAATTCCTTAGAATTTAATATAAATATTAGTGATCATGGTAAGTGTTTGTCAGAAGATAGTGAAGGTAATACTGATAGCTTTACTAGTGATGATTGTAGCACTGATTTTGATTGTCGTGATTTTTCTTCTGGAGTATCTTCGGAAGGAACTAATGGTACTTGTTCTAATAATAAGACAAAGTTATTTAGAGATTGGGCCCGCTTAAAAAATATAGCGACTCTGCAGGATCGTATGGAAAGTGCTGAAAGTCCAGCTTTGCAAGCAGGAACATTCTTACCTAGTTATACTGTTTCGAGATGGCCTTCGTGGGGAGAATTTGGTTTTGGAATTCAAGATGAGATTAATAGTTGGGTTGGCTGTGATACAAATGAAAATACAGACAGCCAGACTTGTTGGGATGCTGTTAGTTCTACTTATCATTGTCCAACTTTTTCTAGTGTATACGAGTATAAGTATAACGAAAATTTAAAAGATTATATACTTCATGCTCCTTTAGAATATTTCGCTGAAGATAGTGAAATCGTGGATTATTTTGTAGATCTAGATCATTTTAGAGCCCAGCCATGGTGCCAAGCGGATTTGATCCATACTCCTTTTGGTGAAAAGTGTGGTGATGGTATTGTGAATCCAGGTGAGCAATGTGAGCCTATTGGGAAGAAAGTTGTTAGTGATTGGGGCGTTGTGTCGGAGAAAGAAGAAGATGGTTGTGATTTTAGTTATAAAAATGAAACTTGGGATAATTCTTGTGCGGTTGATGCTGATTGTGGTAATACAGGTACATTGGGTGATAATTCTTTTTATGTAAAAAAAGAGGGTGGAGGAGATACAATTAAATTATGTTCCCTGTCATTTGATGATCCATCACAAATATTAAAAGATGTGGGCTGGGAAGAATCATCTGATTATGATGGTCGTAATTACTATTTTGGTTGTTCTGAGAAAGATGATTGTTTAAATGCCGACTTTTATAATGATAGAGCTTTTAAAGAACCTGTACGTGATTGGAGTAGAATAGGTGCATCGATACAAAATTCAGTATGGGAAGATGAATTGGTGCAATGGCTTACAGATAATGAAGACAGTATAGATTGTGTTCATTTGGCTAATTTTATTAAGCAAGCTCCAATAAGTGAAGAAGATGTAAACTGTAGTTTTAAGGGTGATCTTAAGTATGGATCTTGTAAGTTAGAGAAGGGTGTCGGTTATACTGCCTATGCATCTTGTGATGATAGTTGTCAATGGGAATATTCTTCTTGTGGTACTACATACTATTGTGGCAATGGTATAGTAGAAGTATGTGAGGTCTGTGATGATGGTGCTTTGAATGGCACTTATGGGCATTGTGCTGATGAAGATAGCACAGATGAAAACGATGATTTAATTGGTGCTTGCCAGGGATTGCATGGACAGTTTTGTGGTAATGAAAAGAGAGATTTTATAGATCAAAATGGAAATGGTGATTATGATGATGGGCAAGATGCTTATTTGGAATTGTGTGACTTTAGTGATGATGTTGGTTATTGTTATAAATTTCCTAATAAACCTTGTATTGATAATACTGATTGTTTCGATAATTCGGCTGGACCAGGTACATGTGTAATGAAAGAAAATGCTGGATATGCTCCACAAAAGCAAAACACCTGTTCCTGGGATTGTCAAGATTATGGAGCCTATTGTGGCGATGGAATTAAACAAGTTACTGAAGATTGTGACGATGGTAATAATATAGAGCAAGATGGTTGTAATAACAAATGTTTGAAGGAAAATCTGGCGTGTAAAGAACAAGACTTATATTTTGAAATAAATCAGCAAACAGGATCAACGGAATTATATATTGCTGGTGGTGAATGTGATCAGTCGGCAGGCCCAATATCACCAAGTGAGACGATATCAGAGTGTGCTGTGGAAACAAATGGGACTGAGATATGTAGAGCATATGGTTTGGCCTGTAGTAATGTCGCGGGCTGTGCCAATCCAGGTACTGGTTATGAATTTGTAGGGTTGGGTTCTGATCCAAACGGTTCTTGTGAAATGGATCTGTCTTGGCTAGAGAATGAGAAGGGGCCATATAAAGTTATTTGTAGCGGCGTTTATGACGGCCCACAACCAGAACAACCAACCCCATTAGGTGAAAAATATTGTGGGAATGGTGTGGCTGATGGCACTTATGAAGACAAAGGTTCTGGAAAAGAAGTTACGGAGGCCTGTGATCTAGGTGACCAAAATGGCAAAGCCTGCTCGCCAGAATATAATGATTCTTGTACGTATTGTTCCAATGACTGCCAGGAGATATTAACTATTGATTCTCCGGCTTATTGTGGTAACGGCAAGATTGATTTTACAGATGAATATTTTGATGATGGTACCACCCCGATATTTGAGAGTTGTGAAAAAGTTTTTGGTGGGGGGTTCATAAGTGCTCTGAAGGATTATTTTGGTATAGAAGTAACCCAGGAAGAGTTCAAAGTTTGTGCAGATAAAGGTAATTATCAATGTTTGAATAGTTGCAAACTTTTACAAAATAATTGTGTGGATTGTGGTTTTTCTAATGATGGAAAGTTGGCTAAAGTTAATTTATTAAATGTCTTGAATGGAGGAAAAATTGATCATATAGGCTGGCCTTTATTGGGGAACACAGCTTTTAATTTTATTTATATTGATGATTTGAGTAATTTTGGTGCTCTTATGCCACAACAACCGATCTCATTGCAAACAAACCCCTTCCTTACTCTTGTGGGTAAGATTAATACTAATCCAATGTGTAATGCTCCAGGAAAAAATTATAAAATTCAGTTTGGTACTTATGATGAAGATGATCAAAGCAGAATGTTTGATTTTCCAGTTAACAACGAACCAGTAGAGGTAGTAAATAACTATGCAATTTCTCCAACAGTTCCTCCTGGTACTTTTAGGGCTGTTATCAGATGGACAGATAAAGATAGTGATGTAGAGTTTTCTAGTGAGATTTTTAGTGAGGAGCTAAATCCATCTATTGATATTACCACACTTAATTATCCCAATTTTATTAATAATCTTTGTAGTGATACTGGCTATTTGTCCTGCTATAGTCAATTTGGTATTTATGTGCATGAAAGGGCAAGTCTTGAAGACATGTATGTTCAAGCCATGACTATTGATACCAAAAAACAATTTGATCCAAGAAAGTCAAACGTGTATGCCTTTACGGTTAGACAGACCAATAAGGAGTATTTGGGTAAAATACCTATGGGTATTTATGCTGATTCTGATATAATAGTGGAAGTTTATGAGAATATACCAGAACAAGATGATGACTTGTCTCTATATAAACCACAACATACTTTTAAAATCAAGACAGCAGATAAAGGTGGTGGAACTCTCAATAAGACAGCCATATATTGGCATGTGTTTAATTTGGTTTTCAATGATGTTACAAATAAGTATGAAGTCATTCCAGTAGAGACATTTGAAACAAATAAACCTGGCATGATTGATGCAATTAATAATCTTCCTTAGTATGGTTATATCTAAAAAAAATATTTTTATTCTTTCGATATTATTAGTTGTAATTATTATAACGGGTCTATTTTGGCTTTTTACAAGAGATAATGGTGTGGGTGATTTATCTGTTGTGGATACCAAAGTTGAACAAGTGGCTACAGAAGAAGAGATAATTCCTGAACCGGAGATCGTTGAAAAAAAAGCTAAATTTCTTTCAGAGGATAGTATCGATACTGATGGTGATGGATTGACGGATAAACAGGAAAATGAGGAATTTGGTACCGATCCTAATAGTATCGATACTGATGGTGATGGATATCTAGATGCTAGCGAGGTTATCAATGGCTATAACCCATTAGGAGAAGGTTTATTAGAAAATTAAATTTTTAAAATTAACACGCAAACTTATGTTTGAAGATCAAATACCAAATAATCAAGGTCAGACTCCTGGTAACTTGCCAATGGGCGATCCAGAGGATATGTTTTCTGGTGTGGATAAAACTGAACTCACTGGAGGAGAGACAACAGACGTTGGGGCTCCACCAGCTTCACCAAGTGCTTTGGGTGCTGGGGCTCTGCAACCAGTTTCAGAAAAAGCTGAACCGGTCACTTCTGACGTTGAGCCAAAGATTACAATAATGCCAGATATGAGTAAAGTTGAAGAGGGTTTGGGTATTCAGGGTACATCGCCCACACAACCAGCTCCACCATCAGCACCAGCTGATACGTATGCCATAAAAGAGCCAGCATTGACTCGCGGTCTTGTTGGAATAATAATTGCAGTTGTAGCAGTTGTGATACTCGGTTCAGGTGGTTGGTGGATTTATAATTCTTTTATAAAGACTACACCAGAAGATACTATTTTTGTTGCACCTCCAGCTGGAGAGTTAGTTTTTCCTGAAGAAGATGAGCTACCTATTTTAGAAGAAATCGGAGAGACTACAGTAATCATACCAGAGGATTTGGAAGAAGATTTAGGTAAAGACATTCTTGATGAACAGATTTTGTTTGGTGAACCGATAGATACAGATGGCGATGGCTTGGATGATGAGAGAGAAAATGAAATAGGTACAGATCCCAATAATTGGGATAGTGATGGTGACGAGCTTAGTGATGGTGACGAGGTTATTATTTGGAAAACAGAACCTCTAAATCCTGACACTGACGATGATTCTTTCTTAGATGGAGCTGAAATAAAAAGTGGTTACAATCCGGCTGGTCCAGGAAAATTATTTGAACCACCCGTTGAAGAGGTTGAAGAGGGGCTATTAGGAGAGAGTGGTGGAGAAGAAGTAATTTAAGAAACAATAAATAATTTGGAAATTGTCCCCGAAGAGGGATGCCCTGTGGGTATATCTTACCAGCCAAAGGCTAATATCTCGTATCCTTTAAATAATATGTTTAGTTTTGGTAAAAAGAAAATTAAAAAACCAGAAAGAATCTCTGCAGGTATTCATACTATTCCAGAGGAGTTTTATGGTGCAAAGGATCCAACTATACACTATGAACAAGTTAAACAAATTAAATCCGCTAAAGCTATTTCTAGAATAAAGGAACAAAAGTTTTCAGGTAAGACATCTAAGTTGAGTAGTTTAGTACAAAATAAAAAATTTAGATATATTGCAATTGGAATATCATTTATTATTATAGTTGCTCTTATATCTTGGTATTATATAAGACAGGCACAAATAGAAAGAGTGGTTGTCTTACCAGAGGTTGTCGAAGAAGTTGAAGAAGTTAAAGAGCCTGTTGTCGCTGAAGAGGTGGAGGAAGAGCTGGTTGAGGAAATTCAGGAAGAGGAAATTGTTACCACTACACCTGTTTTGGATGAGAAAATTTTGGAATTTCCTAAATTAATTTTAGTGGATACTTCAGATATAGACAGTGATGCTTTGACAGATGCAGAGGAAGAACTATTTAATACTGATAGTGGGACTTGGGATACAGATCAGGATGGTTATTATGATGGTCAGGAAATATTTAATTTATATAACCCGACTGGTTTGGCTCCTATGAGACTAATCGATGCCGGTCTTGTTCAAGAATATGTAAACCCTACTTGGCAATATAGAGTTTATTACCCTATACCATGGTTGATGGGGGAGGTAGATACAATGGCAAATCAAGTTTTGTTCAGCTCTATCCTCGGTGATTATGTAGAAATAATTGTTTTTGAAAAAGACAGTACTACTACATTTGAAAGTTGGTTTGGTGATGAAGCTGAAGGGCAAAATTTTTCTGACTTACAAAAAGTTACCAATAAATTTCAAGAGGATGGATGGAAAAGGAAAGATAATCTAGTTGCCTACTTTATTAGTAGTAATAAAGTGTATGTAATGATTTATAGCCCAGGTTCTACTGGTTTTATACCTTATCGTCATGTAATGCAAATGATGGTACAAAGTTTTCGTCCTACTAAAACATTAATAAATATCTCTGAGCAAGAGGTTTTGCCCTCTCTCCCAGATTTTACAGAAGAGATTCAAGCTACTTCGTCCGAAGATATTTTAGAATTTGGTGAAATTAGCGATACTGAAGAAAATATATAGTCTATGGAATGTTTGATAAATCGATCTATAAAAAAAATAGCAATAAGCGACAAATATATTAAGTCAATTGCCACTCTAATTTCGGGTAATTTTCCTAAATATAAAAATTCTGGTCTTAGTATTAATTTAGTGGGAGAAAAAAGAATAAAAAATTTAAATAATTTATATCGCAATAAAGATAAGGTAACAGACGTGTTGGCTTTTGTTCTATCTGACATAAAGACGCCGACTGATGATCTAGAGGATTTGGGAGATGTGTTTATCTGTATACCTCAAATAAAAAGACAAGCACGAGAATTTAACGTTAGTTTCAGGGAAGAATTTACTAGGATTATCGCTCATGGAATTTTGCATCTTTTGGGTTTTGACCATCTGAAAGAAAAAGATGCAAAAAAAATGTTTTCAGTTCAAGAAAAGATAGTTCATAAAATTATATGAGTATAAAGCGTTTGCTAAAAAGTTTTCAAGATGCAGTTAGGGGGATAGTATATGTTTTCAAGCATGAACAGAATTTTCGTATTCAAATAACGATTGGAATTTTAGTTATTGTGCTAGCCCTGTTATTTAAGGTTAGAAGATCCGAGTTGTTGTTACTTTTGTTATTGGTTATTTCTGTGCTAGTTTTAGAGCTCTTAAATAGTGCAGTTGAGAAGTTTGCAGATGTCTTGAAACCGAGACTATCATTCCAAATAGAAGTGATAAAAGACATTATGGCAGCAGTAGTATTGGTAGCTTCTTTTGGGGCTACATTTATTGGTCTTATTATTTTTTGGCCTTACTTATTTGCTTTAGTTGTGTAATTTTGTTAAAATATTATTGAGAAAGTATTTTATTATATGGTAAGAAAAAAAATAAAAGTAGAGTTAATTACAGGGCTTGATATAGGATCCACTAGTGTTAGGGTGGCTGTTGCAAAGTTAGTAATTGATAGTAATGATAATCCTGATTTACAGATTGTGGGCTTGGTTGAGGTACCTTCAGAGGGTATTGCCAAAGGTGTTGTTAGTAGTATAGAAGAGGCTGTTTCTTCTATATCAAATTCATTGGAGCAAGTAGAAAGATTGGTTGGTGTTCCGATAGAACATGCTTGGGTTGGTATATCTGGTCCACATGTTACTTCTATAAAAAATAAAGGTGTGGTCGCGGTAGCAAAGTCAGATGGAGAAATAGAGGAAGAAGATATCGCTCGAGCTGTGGAGGCGGCTAGAGCAGTCTCTACGCCGTTAAATTATGAAATTTTACATGTTATTCCTCGTAGTTTTGCTGTGGATGGTCAAACGGGGATCAAAGATCCTGTTGGTATGACAGGTGTTAGATTGGAAGTGGATACTCAAATTATTCAGGGCTCCAGCGCTCATATAAAGAATCTCACTAAGGCGGTCTATCGTACGGGTATAGATATAGATGATTTGGTTATGTCAGTATTAGCAGTAGGGGAGGCTGTTACCACTCCAAGACAGAGAGATTTGGGTGTATGTGTGGCAAATATCGGTGGGGCAACTACAAGTTTAGTTGTTTATGAAGAAGGAGAAATTCTTCACAGTGTTGTATTACCAATTGGCTCGGAGCATGTGACAAATGATTTGGCAATCGGCCTTAAGAGTCCTATAGATGTGGCAGAAAGAGTAAAAAAAGAATTTGGCCAGTGTATAAATAATGGACTCACAAAAAAAGATATTGTGGATTTGGCCAGTCTGGGTTCTGATTCTAATGAGGAAGTATCCATAAAATTTATTGCAGAAATAATTGGCGCAAGAATGGAAGAGGTTTTGGAAAAAATAGATAAGGAATTGGCAGAGGTTGACCGTAGTCATTTATTGCCGGCTGGTATGATCTTTACTGGGGGTGGTGCTAAGATTCCCGGTTTAATAGAACTATCAAAGGATGTTTTGGGTCTACCCTCTTCTCTCGGTTATCCAATGGATATAAAAAGTGTTAGTGAAAAAATTAATGATCTTTCTTTTAGTACTGCTGTTGGTTTAGTCAGATGGGGTTCTAATTTAAGGCAGGGCGGTGGTAAGAGGTCTGGATTAAAAATAAAAAACATGGATAAAATTTCTAGGCAAGTTAGGGATTGGTTCAAGTCATTAGTACCATAATAAGTAGAGTAAAAAACCATATAAAATATCTGATTAGTCAGGTATTTTTTGTTTATACACAATTTATTGGACTTTGCTTGACAGGGGAGCCGATACATTATAGAATATATGTATAGAGTGAGAGAATATTTTTGTTGAGTACAAAATGTGTTCAAGTAATCTTAATGAAACTTTTTAAAAAAATTATCAAATTATCTAATTATCTAAAGTATGCCACAAGTAAAACCAGAAGTTGAAACTTTTGCAAAAATTAAAGTAATAGGTGTTGGGGGTTCCGGTGGGTCAGCAGTAGATAGAATGGTAAAAATCGGCATAAGAGGGGTTGATTTTGTGGCCATGAATACAGATGTGCAGGCCTTACACCACAATAGTGCTGCTCACAAATTACATATCGGAAAAACAGTTACTCGTGGTTTGGGTGCTGGTATGGATCCAGAGTTGGGCAAACGCAGCGCCGAAGAATCTCAAAATGAAATTAGAGAGTCTTTGAAGGATGTGGATATGATTTTTCTAACTTGCGGTCTAGGTGGTGGTACTGGTTCTGGTGCCAGTCCTATTATTGCAGAAATTGCTCGTGAAGCTGGAGCTTTGACTGTGGCCGTAGTTACCAAACCTTTTTCTTTTGAGGGTCCACAGAGAAAGTCTATTGCTGACAAAGCTTATGCTGAATTAGCTCGTAACGTAGACACTATAATTACTATCCCTAATGATAGAGTCTTACAAATTATTGATAAAAAAACATCTCTGCTTGATGCTTTCAAAATAGTTGATGATGTTCTAAGACAGGGGGTGCAGGGTATTTCTGAACTTATAACAGTGCCAGGTCTTATTAATGTGGATTTTGCAGACGTAAGAGCAATTATGCACGATACTGGTTCAGCTTTGATGGGTATTGGTACTGGAACTGGAGAAAATAGAGCTGTTGAGGCTGCTAAAGCTGCGATTTCAAGCCCACTCTTAGAATTATCTATAGATGGGGCTAGGGGAATATTATTTACTGTTACTGGTGGACAGAATTTGGGTATGCAAGAAGTCTCAGAAGCTGCCAAAGTTATTACTGGTTCTGCTGATGATGATGCTAAGATCATATTTGGTACAGTTATTGATGAGTCTATGGGCGATGATATAAGGGTGACGGTGGTGGCAACTGGATTTGATGGGCGTGAGAGAAAAGCTTCTCGAGCAGAAGAAGAACCTCGTCCTTTATTTGGTGGAAACAAGACTTTTTATTCCAACAGTATGTTTGATAGTAGAAAGAAAAAAGATGATAAAGAAAACCAAGATGAAGACAAAGAAAAAGAAGATGAGCATAGAGAAGAGGAGATTAAGCGACCCGGCTTTATCACTAAGACTGTATCTGGCTTTGGTGGAAAAAAGGCCGAAGACAAAAAAGAAAATTTCAATGCTCTGTCAGAGTCTGAAGATAAAGAAGACGACCTGGAGATCCCCGCCTTCATTCGCAAGAAAATGGATATGTAAGACCACGAATCTTAACACGAATTAACACTAATTAAAATAAAAAGTTCTGCAACAGCAGAACTTTTTATTTATTTCTTGCTGTGCTATAATATTAGTGTTAATTCGTGTTAAGATTCGTGGTTATGTATTGTCCAATCTGTAGATCAAAAGAGACAAAGGTGATTGATTCTAGGGTTTCTAATGATGGGATGGCTATTCGGAGACGTCGTGAGTGTATAAAATGCAATTATCGTTTTTCTACTTTGGAACAAGTGGAGCTTTTGGATATTATGGTTGTAAAGCGCGATGGTGTTAGAGAGTCATACTCTCGCAATAAACTAGAGCGGGGAATATTGCACTCTTTGTCCAAGCGCCCCTATACTCAGGAAAAATTTGATCGGATGGTTTCTTCTATAGAGCGCGATATTCAAAAAAAGAAAAAACGTGAGATAACCAGTGCTGATATTGGGGAGATTGTTATGAAACATTTACGCAAGTTTGATAAGATAGCGTATATTCGCTTTGCTTCTATATATCGTTCTTTTGAAGATGTAAAGAAATTCAAAAGTGAAATCCGCTCTCTTGAAAAGAGGAGAAAAAATATCAAGAAATTAAAATAGTTTTTAGTAATAAAAGTATGATAAAAAAAGAAAAAAATACAGAGAAACCAAAAGAAAAAAAAGTGGATGAGCCAGTACCAGAAGTTGATGTAAAATCTAGCACCTTGGATAGTGCCAGTCTAAAAGAATTGGTAGAAAAAAATTTAAAATGGTCGCAAATAATTTATGAACAAAATAAAAAAATTAAGCGCCGGTTAACAATTATGGCAATTGGCAGTTATCTGCGTTTGGCTCTGATCTTAATTCCAATCATTTTTGCTATTTTTTATTTGCCACCTCTTCTAAAAAATATGATCAGTCAGTACCAGAGCATTTTGGGTGGTACAGGTGGTTCGACATCTGGAATTAGCGATTTGTTGGGCCAAGTTTCTTCTGATCAGTTACAAGAAATAATAAAAACATTTACTAATCGTTAATATTTTAAATAAATTAGTAATATGCAAAAAAAGCGTACTAAAATTGTTTGTACAATAGGACCGTCTTGTGAATCCAAAGATATCCTAAAAAAAATGGTTGAAGCCGGAATGAATGTGGCTCGGCTTAATTTTTCGCATGGTACTTATGAAAATCACAAGATGCTGATAGAAAATATAAGAGAAGTCGAAAAACAGACTGGCGAACCAGTAGCTATAATGCAGGATTTGCAAGGTCCCAAGATTAGAGTTGGGCTTTTGCCAGAAGAGGGTGTTGAATTAAAAGATGGTGATTTGATTACTTTTGATACTTCCTTGGATGAGTATTCTGAAAAAATAATACCAATTGATTATACTGATTTACATCAGTACTTGAAAAAAGGAGAGAGAATGCTTTTGGATGATGGCAGAATAGAAGTAAATGTTTTAAGTGTAGATAATACTAAAATAAAAACTAAAGTTGTGGTCGGTCGTTGTCTGACATCACATAAAGGCATAAATGTGCCTGATTCTAAGTTGACTGTTCGTGCACTAACTGAAAAGGATAAAGCTGACGCTAAGTTCGGCGTAGAGCATGAGGTTGATTTGATTGCGTTGTCTTTTGTAACTGGTGCGGAGGATATCTTGGATTTACGTTATTTGGTAAAACAATATGAAAAAGATTTGAATTTAAAATCTGAACAGCCAATTAAAATTATTGCAAAAATTGAAAGAAGTGATGCTGTGAAAAATATTGAAGAAATTTTAGAAGTGGTTGATGGCATTATGGTAGCAAGAGGGGACTTGGGTATAGAGACTCCTGCCAAAGATGTTCCTTTGGTTCAGAAAAAATTAATTGATATGGCATTGGAGTATGCTAGACCGGTGATTGTAGCTACTCAGATGCTGGATTCTATGCAAAACAATCCTCGCCCAACCAGAGCTGAGGTTTCAGATGTTGCCAATGCTGTAATTGACCATACTGATGCAGTAATGCTTTCCAATGAAACTGCTGCTGGTAAATACCCGGTAGAAACTGTACAGACCATGTCAGAGATAATTATTGGTGCAGAGAAGTCAGTCTATGATAATTTAATAATGCGCGAACCCAAAAGGAAGAATAGCAAGGTTGATGA
>Ga0075122_10002074_pt1 | contig 13518 bp, 8 predicted proteins | sample AntAceMetag02UKB_FD_69790 | JGI IMG/M metagenome (GOLD analysis project Ga0075122, IMG submission 69790) | Saline lake microbial communities from Ace Lake, Antarctica - Antarctic Ace Lake Metagenome 02UKB | ecosystem: Environmental > Aquatic > Non-marine Saline and Alkaline > Saline | place... | reverse complement strand
AGCGCATATATGGTTTTGGCTGAAACCATGCAAGAATTAAACCTTGCGAGCGAGGCCTTTAATTTTGGTAGCGGTCTGCTGATAAGTGTAAATGATATGATAAATACCATTTTGAGGTTAATGGAAAAAAAAGATTATCCGATTAATATTCTTAATGAATCAAAGGGAGAAATTAAGGATCAATATATGTCTACCCAAAAGGCCCACCGGATATTGGGCTGGAAATCACAATACTCTGTTGAAGTTGCTTTGAGGGAAACAATTGATTCGTATGATGATTATTTTGACCTGAAGTAATGCGCCAATGTTTATGTGTTGAATTTATATTGCTGTTGGGTCGAAAAACATTTTATTTCGTTTAAAAGGGTGTTTCCGGGGCGAGGATATTTCGATGCGTTTCCAGTTTTGGCATTTACTGACATTTTATTTTGTCTTTGTTGTGCCCTTTTATTATTGGTACTGCAGATTAATATAAAATTATTGACACCTAAATAAGTTGCCTTTATACTTTTTCGATAATAGAATCTCTGCTAAAAAAAAACATGAAAAGCCCAACAACTTTCGAGAGGTCAACCAGCCATACAGCATTATATATCCTTGTCGCTTTAATCCTTTTTTTTATCCTGCAGCGACTGGGCCTGGTTTTTCTGGGCTTTTCCCATATTTTTCATCCGCTCATTGATGAGCCTGCAAGTGGCGTTCTCGCAAGAGATTTTTTATATGGAGGTCTCAGGGTTCCCCTTTTTGTATATCAGTATGTTGTCCATTCCGGCGATGTGCTTATTGAAAGTTTGCTGCTTGTTCCGTTTTATAAAATATTTGGCTGCTCCATTTTTTCAACAAAAATCTTTTCTCTTACCTCAGCCTTTATGTGCCTCATATGCTGGATAATTTTTATTAAACGTTATCAGGGTATATGGGCGGCAATAATTTTTACTGCTTTGTATGCTTTTTCACCACCCCTCTTTGCCCGTCTCAATCTTCTTGGAGCGGTAAGCTCGCATCATATTATTAATCCCATCATGGCCTTGCAGCTTCTTTGTCTGTTCATGATTGCGGAAGGTGATAAAAAAACAGTTCCCGCCCGACTCTATTTCATATCCGGATTTCTTGCCGGTCTCGGTACTTATATATTTTATAGCTATATCATTTTTAATTCCTTTTGCGCGTTATTTATCTTTGTCTTCAGGGCAAAATGCTTTCCTCTTAGAAAAATTCTCCTGCTAATTGGCGGTACACTTATTGGTCTTACCCCGTTGTTGCTACGGGCAACTGTCGGACAACAAGGCGGTTCAGCCTCATATCTAAAATATCTTTTCGGCAACCTCAGCGTTGTCTTCACAAATTTAATGAACAGCTTTTTCTACAATGTGCCTCATTCCCTTAGCTACGCAACGCCCAGCCGTGAAGTAGGATACCTTGGTGTTCTTTTTTCCATTTTTATATTTTTATCCCTGGTTGTCATTCTCAACGATTTTCGCAGCTGCTACATTGTAAATAAGGCCGGTTCGTTGATAAAAAAACTTATCCTGACAGATAACGCAACATTGCAGCGCCTTTTCTGCGCACTGTTTCCTGTCTTCTATCTAGTTTGCCTCTCCTTGTCTCCCAAGCAGGTCAATCCGTTTGAATATGTTCCTAATATTGGGCTTTTTCCGACTTTTTATCCTACGGACATTATAAGATACAGATGGATGTTCGCACTCTTTCCTTTTTATTTCGCAGTTTGTTCTTTCGGAGTGATGACCCTCTTGGGCAAATATGGTAAAAAGAAGCCCGTCGTAATTGCCCTTATTGGTATAGTCGTTTTTTTTAGCCTATGTGGATTTGGCAAAAGCCTTCAGATGTACTCAAAAAATGACTTGGAGAAGATCTTCTATTATAAAGGTTACAGTCATGATCTTGTGGCGGTAAATTTTTTTTTAGGGGGCACATCTCCTCAGAGCCTCCGAGCTGCTGAAGAACGGGTGAAAAATTATCCTGAAGAAAACAAACCTTCTGCTTTCAAGTGCATTGGTTCAAATGTCATTTTGCACCTGATACAATCTCCATCCGGCGATGTCGGATTGATAGATTTTATTAAAAAAGTTCCAGACCCATACGTTACAGATTTTATTTACGGCATTGTCCGTACTGCGGGATCACTGTCCGAAAAACAGTTTGCCCCTTATTTTAAAATCCTTTCAGAACGTTACCCTACTCTCTTTTTCGAAAATTGGGGATTTCGCTACCTGGCTTAAATTTTATGGGACCTTGTTCAATTCAGAAATCCTGCTACAGAACATACCTTCTGCCGAGCAGTGGTTTTTTAAAGATTTTTTAGACACGTTTAAAAAGGAAGTAAATATCTCAGATAAAAAGTTCTCCCAGGAAAAAATGATCCTTGCAATTAACGATCTGCCGCCAGTAGCCAAGAATTACACCATTAGGGGGCTGGGCAAATTTATCGGGTCAGAAATGCTTTTTGAGCCACTGTCCGTTGTTGACTATCCTCTGGATAGCGGCATTGGGAAGCAGTTTTCCGGCCCGCACAGAAACTCTTTTTATGAGGGACTGGGAAGTGGATTTGCTGAAACACTCTGCCGTTACTGGCGGACACTTTTGCCGCCGGAAGATGTCGGATCAGAGCGTTACAGTAGGATGCTGGAAGTTGAGTGGCAGCGCTGTCAGCGTTTGCTTAATAAAATGCCAGGAGATCTTCTTTCCACAATAAAAAAAGGGTTTATTGCTGAGCTGCAACAACGTAACCTCAGCCCGTTTATTAAAAAATATCTTGCTGGAAAGCTTGGCTTGAAAAAAACCGATACTCATAGTAGGGTTATAGACAACTAGCAACGTATGCTATTAACATTTCGCACGGATCATTTATGAAAGAAATCATACTCATTCAGCCAAAAGCCGGTACCTTTGATATGTTAGGCGCCAGGCTGCCGTTAGGTTTGTTATCCATAGCAGCAATTCCTTTTCAAAAAGGCTATCATGTAACCATCATTGATCAGCGTGTAGACAATAATTGGCAACAGAGTCTCACTGTAGCCCTGGGGAAAAACCCCATTTGTGTCGGCATAACCTGCATGACAGGAAAACAAATCCTGCATGCTCTTGATGCCGCTGCAATAGTCAGAAAGCACAGCAATGCACCTCTGGTCTGGGGCGGTGTTCATACGACATTAATGCCGGAACAAAGCATTGAAAACCCCCTCGTTGATATTATTGTTCTCAGGGAAGGCGATATAACTTTTATGGAACTGGTAGAGGCCCTGGAGAGCAATAAACCTCTTAACGCGATAAAAGGTCTTTACTACAAGCAGGATGGAGAAGTCATAAAGAACCCTGACAGAGATTTCATAAAAAACCTCGATGAGCTTCCCGAACTGCCTTTTGACCTTGTTGATGTGAACAATTACGCATCGCTCAACATTGAAGGCAAATCGCTCGACTTTGTTACCAGCAGGGGGTGCCCCTTTAAATGCTCTTTCTGTTACAACAGTTATTTTAACAAATGTACCTGGCGGGCATTTTCAGCAAAAGAAACCGTAAAAAGATTAAAACATTTCGTGAACAAATATCAGGTTAAAACCATCTATTTTCAGGATGACAATTTTTTCACGGACCTAAAAAGAATTAAAGAAATTCTGAGGGGTATCGTTGATGAAAAACTGGACATAAACTGGGGAACCTTGGGCTTACGGGTAGATATGGCAATGCGGATTGATGATGAGCTTTTCCAGCTCATGGAAGCATCGGGCTGTATTAATGTTGACATCGGCGCTGAATCCGGCTCTAACCGAATCCTTGAGATGATCGACAAGCAAATCACCGTGGAAGACATGCTGGAGGTTAACAGAAGAATAGCTCAATACAATATTATCGTGAAGTATACCTTTATTGTCGGTTTTCCTACCGAGACAAGACAGGAAATGCTTTCTACTGTTCGGACAGCTATACAGCTTGTAAAAGAAAATAAAAAGGCCTATACTCCGACATTTGCATTTACGCCATACCCGGGTACGTCCATGTATGCATTTTCAATTCAAAACGGATTTGTCCCGCCAAAAAAACTTGAGGAGTGGGGATACTTTGGAATTGACAGCTGGTACTTTAATTTCAAGTCCTGGTTAAGCAGCAAGCAGGTACGGGAACTAAAAAGCATAGAAGTCTCGTCTTTATTTTCAAACAAAATAAGTACCTACAAGATGAACAAGCCCTTAACACGCCTGTTGTTTAGCCTATATCATCCAATAGCAAAATTTAGATTCAAAAATCATTTTCACGCATTTCCCCTCGACAGCATGCTCTTCAGAAAAATTTTTATCGATAAGCTGTAAAAGAACAACAGTATGATCCGCTAATTTTTAAACCGGACCATTACTGTCTGAGCACAGGACTTGATGGCAGCTTTCCAGAGTTTCCACTTCTTTATTGAAACCTCGCCTGTCTGCCGGTCGTTATGGGGAATGGGAACATTTCTAATCGAATAGTTATGTAGAATAAGCAGCCCGGAAATTGCTACATTGGGAGCAAAGGTATCCTCGGGAATTTTGGGAAGGAACTTGTTCAGCACTTCTGATTTTACCAGACGGTACGGACAGTTAACATCCGCAATGCCAGAGCCATAAAAAACGGATATGATCATGCGGGAGACAGCGCTCATAATTTTACGTGGCAAGGGTTGTAAGCGGCCAGCTCGGATACCGATAACAGCTTCAGCGTCATTTCGGACATTCCATACTTTCCCAAAATGACACGCTTCCATTTCATTGTCACTGTCAACCTGAAAAATCCAGTCAGCATTCTCCACAGCCTCTCGGTAGCCTTGCAGAATCGTGGGGCCGTGTCCTGAATTCGGTTTATTAATAACCTCAATCCGGGGGGACTGCGCATATCGCTCTAAGACAGCTGCTGTATTGTCACGCGATCCGTCATTTAATACCAGTAAACAATAGTTAAATTTAAACCGATCCAGTTCTGCTGTCCAGTCATTAAGGACATCACCAATACACTCGGCTTCATTATAAACAGGCATAACTATGGTGACATCAAACATTACGCGTTACCTAATACGGTTGTTGTTAATAAAAGAAGGATAATTAACCGTAATCTCAGGAGTTCCAAAGAGGATATGTTCCACCGCTTCTACCCCCTGCATGAAAACATGGTCCATGTTGCCGCACTCATAAATCCAGGCGCCAAAACGGCCACGTGAATAAACATTTTTTTTCTGAAGCCCGGTTAAATGTTTTTTCAAAAGACTGTCCCTGTTTAAAAACGGTGTAGGATATCCGTACGGCGCCCGATAGGTCCAGGTAGAAACAATCTCATCATTATTTTCAATCAAGCCTGTATTGTTAAATCCTTTAATGGCCGAATCAATTAGCTGCTCGGGGTCAACCGTCTTTTGCGGAGACTCCGCCACTTCACCCATAACCGACCAGTATTCACCGGGAGGAACATTGTTATGGGAGTAATTTGAAAAAACAGTAACACGGTAAAATGGATTGTCGTTCTCTGGAAAATACATCCAGCATTTAGTACGCAGCTTTTCCGGAGGCACCCCTTTAAGACCGATACCCACAACATTAGTTGTTGACCTCACAAACCTTTCATCACCAGCCGTCCCCAACTTCCCTGCAGCCAGCAGCTGGTCGACAGGTATGGTTGAGATCAGATAATCATAGGGTTTTTCCATACCCTCTAAAAACGTTAACACTTTTTTGTGACTATCCCAGGACACAAGTTCGGCACCCAAGTGAATTTTTTGTTGGGGCAACCGACCGGCAACCGAATTCCAGATAGAACCTGTTGCACCATGCAGCGGAAAACGGAAAGTATTGTTCGGTCCCCAAGAACAATCATCACGGCCTGAAATAATATTTTCTAATATCCGATCAACATCCGGGACCGCTACACGCTCGCCAACCCAAGCAGCATTGAGCTGCTCAGGAGGATAGGCCCAGACTTTTTGATTATACGGCACTAAAAAGTGTTTTGCCAGCCCGTCCCCAAAAGAGTGTTGAATCCATTCGAGGAAGTTATGGTTCAGAGTATCAGCATTTTTTGATTTGCAGGCAATAAGCCCGGCCAGGCACTGCAGCATCTCTTTTTGTGGCAGTTGCCCAATATTATACTGCAGAGGATAGGGAATGAACCGGTCATGCATCCAGATCCAACTCTCACGCTCATGGGAAAGCCATCCCTCTTGGGGGATCACACTCTGCATAACTTTGTCATAATAATCATAATGGGAAAACATTACATGTCCGCCAATATCCCAGGTAAAACCCTGAGCATCGACAAAACTGGCAGAGAGTCCGCCAACATGTGCGTTTTTCTCATAAACATCAAAACTGTCACAGCCCAGTTCATGTAACCGCCAAGCCGCTCCCAAGCCGCAAGGCCCGGCTCCTATAATAGCTATATTGGGGCTGTTCGAATTCATAATATCTCTCTATGTTAATATTACTATTGGCGCATATTTATTATATTCTCGGGAAGCGACAAGTTATTAGCACCAATTTTTAATGAAGTTTCATAGGGTTAACACGAATAAACCGGGTTTGTCAAGGTCGTTGTTACCTGAGGTTCGGGTGTTTTTATTCTGTTATCTGAAGGCGAATATAATTGGCAAGGAAGATGGGTTTTTGGCTTGCATAGTTATCAAATATATGGTTATACTCTGCCTTCAGAGGTATTGAGTATCCGGAATTGTTTATACATCGTCTCAGGAATAAATATTTGATTTGTGCTTGTTGTTACTGTTTATATATTCAGCTATATAGAAATATTTTATAATCGAAAACGAAGACATTCATCAATTGACAACAAGAGCTCCATGACATTTGAAGATTCCAGAGATGTCCCCTAATTGAGGCGTCCGTTTTCCCTGGGCGATAGCAGCTAGTAAAGTCATCTTATCATAAGGAAGTGAGTGCTTATGAATAAAACCAGAATAAAAATATTTTTATTATTACTGGTTTTATGCGTCGTCCTGTCAGCCCCCGCTGTTTTCGATATTTTTACAATGCCGTTAATAACAATGATGAGAAGCAATACCCTCCTGGAACAAAAAATGTCCCGTCTGATTCGCAAGGCTTCCTCTTTTGATCAAAACACGGTATTGCAGAACTTAAACCCTAACAGCAAAAATAGCTATTATTACCTTTTTGCTGAGCACCTTGACCTCGCCAGGATTGAGACAAACCCCTCTCCGTCATCCTCTCCATTGCCAGCACCCCTTAACGGATTTACTTTTGATAACAACGATGAGTCCCTTCTTGTTTTTCACAAAGCTGAACATATCATCGCCAAGGGTCTCTGCTCAATCAAATGTTCACCCGGGTCTTTCATTACTAATGCGCGGAAACTTTTACTCAACAGAGAGAATCTCAGCGAAATTGAAATCCGGCTAAAGGCAAAACAGGGTAAAAAATTACTTTTGGGCTTGAGCAGCAATCCCGCCGCGCGGTGGAGTGAACGTGATAAGATTGTTCAAAGAGTTATGGTTGGTGGCTTTGAGTTTAAAAAAAGAGAGATCTGTGTAGTGCCATTTACTATTATCCCAGATAACATCTTTCATACCTACAATATCCATGTTGAGAGCAAAATGATCTCAACATGGATAACTTTTGATGATATGGTGAGGAAATTTTTTATCAGCCTTCCTGAAATATCTGACAATGAAATTGTCATCGATTACATACGTTTTGTCACGAGAAAAGAGAAATTCAGCCGCACACCGTTCGGTCAAAGTTATATCAAAAAAAATAAAGAAAGACGCAGTGTGTTGTATACGAAAACCCCAGGTAGACTGCGCTATACTTTGACTCTTGCACACCTCACCCCTTATCTCTCTTTTGGAACAGGTTGTCTGGAGCCAAAAGATCCTGTGGAGTTTAAGGTTTCTATTGTAAGCGATAATTCAGAAAAAGTGGTTTTTCAACAGACCGTGGATAATCCTGATATCTGGACGTTTGAAAAACTGGATCTGTCTGAATATAAAGGCAAAACAGTCGATGTTATCTTTTCAAATTCAAGCAGTCAGGGCAATATTGCATTCTGGTCTAATCCCATAGTCTATACTCCTCCGCAAGAAAAATTTAATGTTATTATTCTGCTCCAGGATGCGTTACGAGCTGATCATCTTTCATCATACGGTTACACTGCACGGGCAACTTCCCCCTTCAGTAAAAAATTTGCCCAAACCGGGGTCGTGTTTGAGAATGCTTTTTCTCAGGCAACCGCAACGCGCCCCTCGTGTCCATCATTTATGACGTCACTGTTTCCCACGGCTGCCGGAGTGGGATTTAGTCCTTCAGCCCTTAACGAAAACTACTTGACGCTGGCTGAAATTATGAGAAGCCAGGGCTATGCAACTGCAGCCATAAATCAAAATTCAAATGCAGGTTACTATAATGGACTGCATCAGGGATTCAGTCGTCTGTATGATCTTGAAGACGTTAATACTAAAACTGCGGATGTCTACGGCAAGCAACTGAAATCCTGGCTGGATGAGAAACAGGGCCGGAACTTTTTCTTGTATCTTCACATTATTGATCCCCACGGTGCATACAATCCACCATCCCCCTTTGACCAATGGTACCGTGAAACACACCTTAGCGGCGAAAGGCTTCCCAAGGATCCGGCTCTTGACCCGGTATGGATGGAAAAACCCACACTGGAGGGCCGCCGGCTTCTTTATGACGGTGAAATACGAAATAACGATCATTGGTTTGAAAGGTTTTACAAAATTCTTCTCTCTCGGGATTTATTAAAAAACACTCTTATCGTTCTCATTTCCGACCATGGAGAAAATCTTGGCGAGCGCGACACTTGGGGCCACAAACCACCCGGCTATATTCAAGGTATTCATGTTCCTCTCATCATGATATCTCCCCAAAAACTCCCTCCGAAGAAGGTAATCAGCGCTCCGGTTCAACTCATTGATCTCATGCCCACGATTCTTGATATCGCCGGGATTGATAAGGATGAGATGGTGATGCAGGGTGATTCTTTGCTGCCGCTGATAAATGAATCCAATCCGGATTTCTGGGATAGCCGCATCTGCTTTTCCGAAGAAGTTGTTAATCGATGGAAAAAATTTGACGATCGGCCTTTTGGATCTTTAATTATTGACAACTGGCACTTTCTAAATTCCAAGGAGTTCCTTCCCCGCAAGCTACGTAAAAGGTATTCAGGTGCAGAGCCTTTTTTATCCAAAGCCTTTCAGTACACGACCGACAGGGAGGAACGCCAAAACATAAATAGTTTTTATTTTGATTTTGTCGGCAAGTTCATTACCTCTCGTATTATGAAAAATTTTCACAAGCGCAATCAGCAAATTTGTCAAGAACTCACTGGAAAGAAAGAAGAAGTCATCAAATCTGATCCGGAAGTTATGGAAAAACTACGGGCTCTGGGATATTTGCAGTAGCACATTTGCAATTGATAAATTGATTGATTTTTATTAAAACATATCTCTTTTGTTTTTCGATCAAGGAGATTGCCTCTACCTGCTATTTTTAGGCTTTTAATCCATATGAAGAAACTATTTTTTAGAACGGTCCATGTTGTTTATAGCTTTTTCAGGGATACCACTCAGAAAGCCTTTGTTTACTTCCAGTTTATCATACACTTTAAACTCATTTTCTTTCGAATCCCTGACCCGCCTGGAATTGAAAGAACGACTTGAAGACAAATATGTTATAGAAACTTCCTCCGGAATTAATTTACTATTACAAACAGACATCATCAGACTTTTTAGCCCGAATAACTGCTTCCTCTATCGTATCCGCCAAAATTATAACCGTAGCTAGCTTGATTTTGTCATTGTTTACCCTAATGTATTTTTTCATATGTCCTAATAAGTATTGGTTTTCAAATGTCGCTTCTCAGTATTCCGCGCGAGCCAACCCTCCAAAACCAGAACTTAAATAATACACAACCGATCATTATCAGAAAAAGACCAAACGCCTGAAAAAAATAGAAAAAATCAGGTTTTAAATTTATCAAGTTTTGTATAAAACGAGCCTGCATCTGGCTAAGAAAAATTCCGGTCATAAGAGCCCATAAAACAATTTTAGGCATAGGCCTTTTAAATTTTTGAGTGAGCGAGCAAAGTGCAGGAATCAACAGAATAACGATAACAAGATTATATTGATATGAATTTTGTGGAATTGCTATCATGAAGGGGCAGTACATCATCAGGAGAGAAATTTCAACTTCTTTATCAAAACAGCTGCTTTTTTTTCGTATTTTGAAATCAGCAAACGCCATAACACACAACAGAATAAGATAAACAGTGAGCGCGATTTCCTTAACATAAAGTATTGGTATGCGTGACAAGCCCATAAACGAAGAAGACTTGTTAAGAATAAGCATAAAATATCTACAGGTATTTGCCAGGCTGCAGTTATCTGGCCCGACCAAAGGTCTATCGATACGATCAAGAATAGGTCCTTGAATAAATTCAAGCCATCCACCAAGGTCAATAAGTATAAGAATTGCCAAAGATAAAAGAGTTAAAAGAAAAACTTTATATCGCCGAAAAAGCAGAAGGGGAACAAACAGTAAGGCCGGAAATACGATTGCCCCAATTGACAGCGCGAAGCACACGCTGCACAGTAGATTATCCTTTTTAAACAGATATATTCCCATAGCAAGGAGTAGAAAAACTACGCCGACCATATGTCCCCTGAGAATTAAAAAATAAAAGGGAGAGCTGAGCACAATGATTATTACTCCACACAGAAAAATTATTTTTCTGTCTTTTCCGCCGATACTTTCATAAGAACTATTAATCAGGGCATATGCACTAAAAATCGATATAATTAAAAGAAAAAACATGAGCCGCGATGCCGTATCCATATCAAAATACACAAGCGGATAATTAAGATACGCAAGCAGAGGAGGATAACAATACCATGATGCGTTATCTATTTGATACAGATTTAAAGCAACCGCCAACTGTTTAAGATAATCCGGCATAAAAAGCCAGGTGTTTTCATAGAGGCTAACTCCTTGAATAAGGTTTTGCGTTGCATTATAAATGCAAATATAATCACTGCCCACCCACAACTTACTCACAGGGTAGTTATCTTTCAGAAGATACACCTGGCAGACAGTAAAAATGCCGAACGCCAATACAATCAAAAAGGCTATTACGCAAGCCGGATAATAGGGTCTTTTTTTGTCCATTTTCTTCCCATGATCATTTTCATTGAAGCATTCCGTTTTCTCATCATCCGGCCTTTGCAGGGGACTGCGGGGATTTCTAGAAATTACTCTAATAATTTTATATATTCCTTCCGAGTTGTAAAGGTTTATTCTCAAACTTCAGTTTTGCCGACAGTACTTACAACCTACTGATCGCTTACTGCAAAAACTGTTTCAGCGCCAATGTTTGATTTCTAACCACCGCATTTCCGAGCAGGTAATTACCCAAAATATAAATCCGGCTTCTAAATTTGAGAACCGGGAAAGAGTTGTTTTTTATCCTTTTCTGTTAAACTACCCCCCTGTGTCAGGATAGTTGTCACCTGTAAGAAGAAGGATTCCCCGGAGGACTTCCTGCCGATCAAAACATCTCTTCAACTTCACGTTTTACCTGCTCACCCACACCACGCTTATATGTCTCATAAGGAATTGCGCCATGGGATTCTAGAATGGCCTTTAATGCAAAGTAATGAGGTGTCTTTTTTTTAAGAAAAAAACAGAAATAGAGTTTATTGCTCCACTCGATTGATTTATGAGAAGCTAACGGGTCGGCTTTTAGACGGTCAAGATTAGTGGCGGGGGTCAAAAAAATGTCATATTTTTCGCCAAGCCCTAAAAAAATATTTTCATTCATTGTCGTCCAGCCTTTGACCGTGTGGGCTTGCTGTTGCCCCGTTCGTTCCAAAAATGTATAGTCCCACATTTGATTGATCAGCACCACATCCGGATCAATCGCCCGAACATCTTCGGGCGATATCAATTTCTGTGTAAATTGAGGGGAATTCAATCCCCATGCATCCACCGAATACCAACCTGTATAATACGGAATCATGCCTGCTTCGGTAGTCAGCAGCACCAGATCGGATGCAACTTTCTGCATGTTTCTTCCGATTGACCAGTTGTTTATATAACGTGATAAGTATACACTCCGGGAAAATGTATATTGTTTTGGAAGCAATAGAAGAAAAACGACGACCATCGGTACAATATAGGTGCGGAGTTTTTGTCTGGGAGCTGCTTCAAAAAACAAAGCCATTGCCAAAAGCAAAAACGGGTACTGAAAACGCTCATAGGAATTTTGATATAAGACAAAATGCGAGTATGCTGAAAACGCCCCAATGTAAATAAGGGCCAGAATAAATGTGTTGCTGCCAATCTTTGCTTTCTTTCTGAAAACTCCTGCAATTAGTGCAATTAGAAAAGGCAAAGCATACAGCGCGTATTCAAGGTTAACGATAATGCTGTTCCAGACAAAGAGGCTGTTAGTCGTTTTGATATAAAAGGGGAGCGGCATAAGAAAACCAAAATAATTATAGCGCCACAGAAAATACAAGCTGAATATACCGCAAAACATACCGGCAGCAAGAACTGCTGCTTTGCGCTTTGAACTGTCTAGAATGATCAACCATACAATTCCCGGGGCAACAAAGATTAAACCGTCCGGCCGGACAAGCACGGTCAGTAAAGAAGCCAGCGCATACGCAAGAACCCTGCCCCGGGTTAGAAAATAAAGGGACAATACAATACAAAAACCAAAAAAGACTGTCGAAAACCCTCTTACCGAGGCAAATATATTCGGCAGCAACATCAAATACATCCCGACACAAATAAATAACAAGATGTTTCTTTTTCGGGCAAGTGAACACATGAGTGCAGCTGTTGCAAGCAGGCCCAAAAAATTAAGCATCAATGTTGCAGCATAAACAGGAACACCTGTTCGGTGAAGTCCGGCCAGCATAACAAGCCACAAAAAATCAGTAGCTCCCTCGGAGGGAGCGCCACCCGGGTTGTAGGATACAATACCATGTTCGGCCAGATTTTCAGCATATCGAAACAGAATCAGCGCATCTTCGTCAGGCGGACACATAATGGGCACACAGATAAACCTTATTCCGGCGATTATGATAAAAGCAGCGGCGAGCAGTGCTGTGAAAAATGGGGGGGACTGTAACTTGTTCATAACGGTTATGGGGTCTGTAAAAAAGGATAATCCTGCTGGTTTATGCGGACCACTTCAAAGAGTGAAGCAACCAACTCCTGCTCAGTTCCTGCGCGGTGGGGGTTAATGTACTGCCAGACAATCTTTCCTTTGTCCGTTACCTCTCGTGCTTCCCCGGCGTCGGTGACAGTAATAAGAGTATTGCCGTTTGGCAAGCGCTGGCATGAACCGCAGGTTTCAGAATAAAACAGTTCTTCAGGTTTATTGCCATACTGCCATAATATTTTTTGCGTGAAAGGATCAAATTCAATGACACGTGATTGCTTTCCGCTTACATATTTATTGTCAAACAAAAGCAAGCGCCCGTC
>Ga0075122_10002073_pt1 | contig 13524 bp, 19 predicted proteins | sample AntAceMetag02UKB_FD_69790 | JGI IMG/M metagenome (GOLD analysis project Ga0075122, IMG submission 69790) | Saline lake microbial communities from Ace Lake, Antarctica - Antarctic Ace Lake Metagenome 02UKB | ecosystem: Environmental > Aquatic > Non-marine Saline and Alkaline > Saline | place... | reverse complement strand
GGGACCAAATTATACATTAAGTATTCAACCAACTGGCACAGATTTTAATTATTGGGTTGCTGGAGTGAAATATACTAGCACGGGAGATACGGTCCAGATTGATAATACTAAAGAAGGAATCCATATTATTTATTATGATGGAGAGACACTTACTGCTTTAGCAAATCCAACGGAGGCACAAGTGGCATCTATTATTAGAACTAAAGCTTTAGCTAGTATTATTCAATGGGATGTTAGTGAGGCAGTAGCAACCTATGTAGGAGAAGAAAGACATGGAATGAATATGAGTCCAACCACTCACGCTTATTTACATTTTATTGAAGGACTTAGATATGTTAGTGGACTAGGTTTGAATACTATGAGTGTTGATGGAACTGGAATTACTGCTGATGCTCAATTTGGAGTTGATGCAGGTGAAGTTTCTGACGAAGATATATTTTTAACGGTTGATATAGTTGCCTCTACTACAGGACTTCCGATTTATTATATGCTTGGTTCTGATGCTAGTCCAGAATGGCAAAGACATATAGAAGCTGGATTCAGTGTTAGAACTGTAGATGGTACAAGTACAACGAGACTTGCTTATAATCAAAATAATGGTGGGACTTGGCAATTAACTGATGTTGGAAATAATGATTTTGTTTTGTGTCATGTGTTTGCTACAACAGAAAAAGATAAACCGATGATTGCTATAATGGGTCAAAACAAATACACATCAAGAAAGTTAGCCAGAGAAGGTGCATTATCTGAGATTAAAACTTTAATTTTAAATGAGTTATTATTACCAGAATCAAGACCAATAGCTACTGTTATATTTCAAACTAGTCTTACTTATGCTAGTGCTGTAAATGGAAAAGTTGTTAGTACTGATGAAGGAGATAATTATGTTGATTGGAGAAATGAAGATATTTCAAGAACAGCAGTAAGTACAACAGACCATGGTTCTCTTAGTGGGCTTGGTTCAGATGACCACCCTCAATATTCTTTAGTTGATGGCACAAGAGCATTTACAGGAACAGTTGGTGGAATAACACCAGTAGCCGATGCAGATTTATCCACTAAAAAATATGTTGATGACGCTAATGATACTCAAGATACAGCTATTGGACTCAATACAACTCACAGAACATCGGATGGAACAAACCATAGTTATATTAATCAAGATGTGACAACAACAGCTAGTCCAGACTTCGCAGGTTTAACAGTAGACACAGATACAATTTATGTTGATAGTACAGACCATAGAGTAGGAGTAAATACGGTAACACCTTATGTTGATTTAGATATATATGGATTATTTGACCCTTCTTTATTCGCAGCACATGTGCCCCAATTTGCAATGTCAAGCGCATTAGATAAAGTAACAGGAATGAGTTTTAGAAATACAAATGCTACGGGAGAAGGAGTTGATAGTAGATTATTAATGTCTGATACAACTGGACACTATATGTCATTTGCAATGCCGGGAGTAGGAAATATACAACCTAATTTGTTAGGACAAGTTAGAAGCACTACAGATTTCATATTCAACGCCGCAGGTACAGGTAGAGACATGGCAATAGGTACAACAAGTTCAAAAGAATTGACATTAGCAACAAATAATACAGAGAGAATAACAATACAAGGAGACGGAGATGTAGGTATTAATGATTCAACCCCAACTGAGAAGTTAGATGTTGGTGGTAAAGTGAGGGCTGATGATTTCATAGAGTATTCTACACCAATACCAACTGAAGAAGCATTACCTATTATAATGAAAATGAAAAATAAGTCAAATGGAAAGTTAGACCACAAGACATTCCCAAGCTATTCAGTTAAAGATGTAGTTAATAAAAAAGGAGAGACTATAAAGAAAGAAGGCGTATCATTATCGAGTCAAATAAAATATTTAATTAAAGCTGTTCAGGAACTTAATAAAAAAATAGATATATTAGAAAAAAAGGAGGAACCTAACTAATGGCACAAACAAAAATAAGAAAAGAGATGCTTGATATAGGTGGTACTTATGTTGACAGGGGAGACGTCGCAGATGCTGATTTTGACATAGATGATTTAACAAATGGAAGGATGTAGAAAGATTAATAAAGTAGAGACACTTAGTAATAGTATGGAATTAAAAATAAATAAACATAATATAGACTTATGTCTATGTTGTGTTGTTATAGAATAAAATGGGTGGATGGGCTTTTCCTGATGATGTAGACAAAGAAGCAGATGTAACTACATTCGATGATAACTTCTTAATTTATTACCACGATAAATTACATGTATTTTGGAAGAAGATAGAGGCTGGTTTTCCTGCTGAAGGTTCTTTTTATTGGACATTCCAAGAGGCGCTCAAAAAACATACAGAGATTATCAATGAAATGGGTATAAGAGAATTAGACCATATTCAACCTATAAACAGATTAGATACTGTTAAAGGAAATCTTAACCTCCCAGGAAAAGGAAAAAGTGCTGTAATAGAAGATTTAAAGTTTACCCCAATAGATAATCCTAATGTTATAGAAGTTATTACATTAAAGAATTTAAGTGAGAAATTATCTAAAAAAGAACCAAAAGAGTTTATTAGTGAATTATCTGTTTTAGAGAAAGATGGCAAATGGAATCTAATTTACAAAGACCCTACTAAGAAAAAAGCTAAAGGTAAAGTAATAAGGTCATTTGACGATAAAAAGCTCGCAGAAGACTTTATGGAAGCAGTTATTGTTAGTGAAATTCTTAAAAAAAAGAGAAAAGATAAGCCATATTCTAAATAATTATCACTTTGTATTTCTTTGATACAAAACGAAACATTTAAATACTTGTTATTACTATACATATTATGGGAAAGTCACAAAAAATTCTGATGAGTGCGAATGAGCTACTTAGCAATTCAGAAGTTCCGATTACAATTCATGATAAAATTCTTTTAACCGCAGGTGAATGGAATGATTCTAAATATAAAGGTAATGAAATAGAGCATGCATTCTTAAATACTGACTGGAACAATAGAAGTAATTTTTCTTTATACCTTGACCACAAAGATACAGATGGTGAAGGTGTTGCAAATTGGGTAGGTTATGTTAAGAATATAAGAGTAGAAGATGGAAAGTCATTATTAGGTGATTTAGAAGTATGGAATCCTATGGTGGCGATGTATCTCACAAAAGCTAATGCTAGATTTGGTGTTTCTGCTACACTTAGAGGGTCAGAAGACGAGAAGACTCACGAGATGAAAGATTTCTTATTTGAAAGCTTTAGTGTTGTTACTAATCCTGCATGTAAAGATGCATTTATAAATTTATCTCAAAAGAAAGATAAAATAGAAATATTAAAGACCGTAACTGGATTTGAAGCAGAAAGAAAGAAAAGAGGAATGTCAGAAGGAGAATTTTATGCTGCACCAAGACAACCAGCAAGTGCTAGCAAATTACCTATTTTTGATAAATCGCATGCTCAAAATGCAATGGCTAGATTTAGCCAAACACAATTTGCTGACGATGCAGAGAAAGCTAAAGCAAAGAGCAAGATAATTGCTTCTGCTGGAAAGTTTGGAATAGAAGTCTCAGATGACTTTAAGAAATTAGAAGAAGACACACTTAACAAATCTACTGAAAGGAGGTTAAAAATTATTAATATGGCAGAAAAAAGTTCAGAAGAACAAACTGAACAAACTACTGTGGAAGCTCCTGAAACAGAAGCTCCAGCTGAAGAAGCACCTGCGAAAGCAAGTGAAGAAGTAGCTGAAGAAGAAGTTTCGGAAGAAGTTAGTGAACCAGCAAAAGCTGAGGATACTAGTGAAGATGCTGAGGAAGTAGCTGAGGATGAAAAAAGTCTTAGCAAATCTCTTTCAAGCATGAGTGAAAAAGACTTAAAGGACTATAGCACATTTGTTGTTGATTTCGTAAAGAAAAACCCAACAAAGACATTATCAGACGCTATTAAAGCATTTGAACATGAAATGACTATAAGTAAAGAATTAGAAACTTTAAGTGACGCTGAATTACTGGAACAAATCTCAGATAGACACGCAATTCTAACTCAGAGGTCTCTTAATGCAAATAAAGAAACACCTGAACAGAAAATGGCTAACTTATCTCAAAAAATACAAGAGCTTCAAAACAAACTTAAGGAACCTGCAAGGAAAACATTATCAGCAGCCCCTAAGTTAGACGCACAACCTGTCGCAAAAGACCCAATTGAAGCTATGGCAGATTTCGTATCTGGCGGTGGAGAAGGGTCATTTTCAATGTAAAATGATGAACGATTCAATACAAAGATTAAGCGAACAACAAGTTAAAACACTTGCTACTGGTACTACACAATCATCCTCTTCAAGAGGTTCAGCTTTAACTGCTTATGGGTTACAACCTGTAATGTACTTAAAGTCTATTGTAGATGCGGCACAAAACCAATTATTCTTTACGAATTTTTGTAACATAGTAAACTTACCTACTGGTGTTCACCAAGTATCAATCCCTCTAAGGACTAAGTACTTAGGAAGAGACACAGGTAGCGATGGTGTACAAATCAGCACAACTGAACCTACATCAACAGATATGACTGTTACAACAATCGATAATATGGATAACGTTGCGGCTATACCAACACCAAGATACGCTGGTGTAGCAATAACAAACTACAATCTAAGAGTTAACGCTCTTAATTTACTTCAATGGGCAAAAGACGAGTTGTCTTATGGTATTGGAGATGAATTAGATAGAGAAGTAGCTACTACAATTGGTGATGCAACATACACAAGCGATACAGTAAACGGAAGTCAAATCATATACGGAGGAGATGCAACAGGCGATTCTAGTCTTGATTCAGGAGATGTTATCACAACAGACCTTGTAGCTAAAGCAGCTAGATACTTGAAGCAATCACAAGCATACTATTACACTGGTGGTACAGAAACACTATCAAGCGTAACTAAGAATCCTTGGTTACCCACATCGGGTGAACCTTTCGTACTTTTCATCGCACCTGTCCAAGAAGAAACTTTCAGAAAAGATTCTCAGTTTGTTAACGCAGCTGAATACGGTTCTGATAAAGTAATCAGAAATGGAGAGATTGGTGAATACTTAGGTATAAAGATTATCGTAACTAACAATGTTGAACAAGTAGCTTCAGGAGGTACATCTCCAGATGACGCACAAACTAGTGGTACAACTACTACAGGTGCTTCAATGACAAGATGTATTATGATGAAAGCTAAGTCAGCATGCTCGGTTGCTTGGGGACAAAAGCCAACACTTAAAGTGTTTGACTACCCACAAAGAGACCAGACTTGGGTTACTATCGTAAGCGCTTGGAGACCAGTAGTTGTTCAATCTGATGCTATCGTCTTTATGGACGTAGCGGATTAAACTAATACAGTTTTAATATATATTTTATTTTTTCCTTTTTTATTTTTCAAGGGAACGAGTGGAGATAGACCACTACTCACAAATCACAGAATCATGCTCAAATCTTTGGGCTCGCAAGAGCTGGCTTTGGGAAAGGCAAAAGATGAAAGGAGGATATAAACAATAAAAAGATGGGAAAATTCGGATGGCACAGTGGTGCCGTACAAGCTCAGAACTTACAAAGTGGAAGTGTAGACGTATCAGTAGACGCTAGTGGAGATGGAACTGCATCAGTTACATTTTCTAATGCTATGAAAGAAGCTCCAAAAGTTACTTTCGGAATAGCAGAAGCAGATACTACTGGAACAATGAGTCACAACGCTAAAACTAATTTAGGTTTCATTGCACAAGTAGATGGTTCTTCAGTAACTGGAAGTACTTTAACTGTGGATTGGATAGCTTTCAACGACAGGTTAAACTAATTAATCTAAAATGGAAAGAATAAAAGTAAAACTTAAAAAAGAATATAAGAAGTTAGTCAGAGCTGGTAAACTTATAGATGCTGATAAAAAATTAGCAGAATACTGGAAATTATGCGGAATAGTAAAACCTGGGGTAGTTAAATCTACAAAAGTTAGCAAACCTACCGATAAGTATACTAAAGAATCTTTGGAAGCTTTATCTTTTAAAGAGTTAAAGGTGATAGGATTAAAATTTGGTACAACTGACAGGAGTAAAGTTAGGTTAATTAAAGAGATACTAGACTTACAATAATATGGCAGTAGTAATAACTATAAGTACACTAGGGCATTATAAGGTATTTTCGAGTACTAACGCAACATTAGCTACAGCAATGTCAGAAGTTTTAAATGAATTGGAGACACATAACATTTCGTTATCTATGATTCAATTTACTACAACTTATGATGCTGGTAATAGCTTATTTGCATATATTGCTACTTGTAAAAACAAGTAAACTTTGATGATTTATTATTTTTAATAAATCTTTTGAGAGTTGCACATACCTAGAATTTGGATTAGGTAAAAATCCTATCTAATAATGTGAAAATAAAATATGGAAGAAAAGCTACATACAGGTCTTATTCTTACATGTGTTGGTAGAACAACATTTGATTACATTGCTTTAGTAACAACTATAGCTGGAGATACTGCACAATTAGTAGTTAATTATACATCAACTTTTGCCTTAACAAAAAGTGGAATATTTAATACAGCAAGTGCTGGAAATGGGAGTGAATTAACAATATGGTAGCAGGTACTAATAGATTAATTTCTGTTGATAATATAAAACCAGAGATAAGTACAATAACAATATCTAAACCAACAACATTAGGTATAGATGATATAAAGCCTGAAATAAGTACAATATTAATATTAAATCCTAATATTTCAGGAATAGATGATATTAAACCTAAAATAAATGTGATAACAATACCATAAGATTTAAATAATAGGATTACTATATAATATAAAGGAAATGATAAAATGTCAAATGTAATAAGATGGACAGTAGAAGAAAGTAGTCAAATAGAATATGACCAATCAAAAATATATAGGTCTATATCAGAGGAAGGTACATATACACTAATAGCTACTCAGTCTATAACTGACAATACATATAATGATGAAGATGGTATTGCTAGTAGTTGGTATAAGATACAATTTAATAATTCTACATCTTTAAAAAGTTCTTCATTTTCAGATGTATTGAAAGCTAATACTAATGAAGGATATTGTTCTATTTTAGATATAAGGGATTTAACTAATTTAACAACATCAGATATTACAGATACAGAGACATTTAATTTGATAAGCAAAGCTACTAAACAATTGAATGCAGATATAAATTCTAAAGTTATCAGAGAAAGAGTTTTACAGATAGATGGAATAAGAAAGAATGAGATTAATAATTCTAACACAGAATATTATGTAAGACACTGGAGAAATAAGTTTATTTCAGATACTACTGACGATGGTGAAGTTACTATTGCAGATGTTCAAGTTATATTAAAAAATAGTTCTACAGATACTGAAACAGATGCTACAATTTCTGCTGTTGATTCTGCACTTGGAAAGATTACACTCTCAACTGCACCAAGTAATGTTACAATGTATATTAATTATGAGTGGGCATATAGAAATCCTCAAACACCAGACCCACTAATCAATCTTGCTTGTGCTATGTTAACTTCTGCTTATGCTTATGCCAAAGTTAATGTTGGAAGAGCACCAAGTGAGAAGTATGGTAATATCAAGATTTTTAGAGATATGAAGTCATTTGACCATTACTACAGAAGATACCAAGCACTAGTTAATCAAATAAACGATAGAATGATTAAGATTGCTGACCCAGATATTGATGACCCAAATATAATGGACAATACTTCTTTTCTATAAAATGGTAAACTCTAATACTTTCATAAAAATCACTAATCAAGATATTTATGCAAAGATTGAGGAATTAATTGACCATGTTAAAACAACTAATGGAAGAGTAAAACTTAATACTTGGAGAAGTGCTATCTCTTTATCTTTAGTTATTTCTTTAATTTTTATATTAATTGGTGCTTTATTAAAATTTAATGGTGTGTTCTGATGGTTAATACCAACAATCAACGTTTTAAGAACGAAATAGAGTATCATGGTTCTACTGTTACAGTTAGAGATGTAACTGACGATTCTTATTCAAAATGGGGAGACGCAGCTGAATCATTAGGTGCTTCTAGAGTCTCTTTTATCACTGGTGAAGACTCGGCTACAAATGTTTATGGTGTTAATTGGGTAGCACAAACATTTACCACAACATCAGATTCTACACCATTAAGAAGTGATAATTCAGCAGATTTCGTACTTTCTAATATACAATTAAAGCTATATAGAACTGGTAGCCCAGGAACTATAACTGTATCAGTTAGAGCAACCAGTAGTGGTGAGCCAACTGGCTCTGATTTAGCCATAGGGACACTATCAGCAGACGAAATCACCACAAGTAGCACTGGTGAATGGAAAGTGTTTGATATGAGCGCTGTGACCCTCTCAGGAGGTGTAAGTGGAACTCAATATGTTATTATAATTCGTGCAACTAGTGGAGATGCTAGCAATATAGTTCATGTGTTAGGAGACCATAGTTCTGCAAGCTATACTGGCGGAAGTAGACTAACTTCTGTAAATTCTGGTTCTACTTGGACTACACAAACAGATACAGACATACTTTTTAATGTTTATGGTGATGATACCACTGTTAAAGCTATGGTTCAAGTAATAGACCAAGCAGATGATATGGTAAAAGAAGGAATCTTTCAAACAGGAGATAAATTCTTTTGGTTTAATCCAGATGCCTCAAATATAGCTAGAGGTAATAGAATAAAACATAATTCTAAGTGGTATGAGATAAACGAAGTTATTGAACATGGTGTTGCAGATGAAACATCTGTTTTAGAAGCACGTACCAAAAAGATATAAAACGTTATATAATCATAACATTTAAATAGTACCTTAACTTATTATATGTAAGGTCTGCGACCTTTTTAAATCCCTGTGGGAAATTATATGGTAGAAATAACAAAACAAGATATAGAAAGTAATATATGGGAAACATTCTACGATAGAATAAGTGACCAAGTTAGTAGCGTAACTATTTCTGATGGAAATATTCAAACAGTACAAACAATTACAGGTTCATTTCCAGATAAACCAATGGATGAGAAATCTGATTATCCTATTTTAGTTATTGAATCACCTAGTACAAGTTGGGCAGGTCCTCCACAATTTACATTAACTAAGAAGAGAGTAGTAGGCACTATTACTATGAATGCATATGCTACAAGTTCACAAGCAGCAGAAAAATTATTAGGTGCAATGAATGAAGCTATAGAAACATATAGAAAAGAACTTAGAGATTTAGGTTTAATGTTTGTTAAATTAGATTCTACGGACAAAGATGATGCTAATAGAGGAAAAATTAAATTACATGTGAAGATGGCTACTTGGTCTTTCGAGTGGATATTCACAGACACTAGGACATACTAAAATGATGAAGATAACTATAAATTCAAAAGATATATCAGATTTGAAGAATTTTGAGGTTAGTTTACCTAAGAATATTGGTAAAGCACTAAAGAAAGATACTATTCTATTCGCAAAGATGATACAAAAGAGTGCTAAATTAAGAGCACCTAGATGGACAGGAAAGTTAGCAGAGAGTATTACGGTAAAACCAACTAAAGGTGGTTCGATAATAGAAGTAGGGCAACCATATGGTGCTGCACAAGAATTCGGTTTTAAACCACACTATGTTCAATTATTCAGAGCAACTGGAAGTGGTGGAGTAGTAGCAGATTGGGCTGCTTCAAAGGGTCAAATGCCAACTAAGAACTCAATCTTTGTAAAGAAACATACACCATTTATTCTACCTGCGATACAGAAAGTTAGTGCTCAAATACCAGACTTATTAAGTAAATCAATAGGAGAAGCTATTAAAAAATCTTAGTAAGAGGAAAAGCTGAAAAGCCGAAATGAATATGATAAAAGGAGGTAAAAATCAATGGCAAGAGAACCAACAACTTGGAGTGAATTAGCAAATGTGGGAATTACTATCTTAGACGGTAGCGAAGTTCAATTTGCTACAATAACAGAAACAGTAGATATTGACATCGGAGATAAAGATTTTGATGCTATCGCAACATTAAAAGGTGGAAGACTAGTAAAGTTTAACCCTCAAGATGTAACAACAATAACATTAGAAGCTTATCCATTAGAAGCTGGGACAAATACAGGCTCAGAAGGTAACGGATTTTTCGATTTAATGAATACTCAAGATGCAACTCAACCAGTTAGTATAGCTGTAGACCATCAGAGAGACCAATATCAAATGGTAGTTCTATGGACTGAAGATACAGATGTAACAACTGCAGGAAGTGCAGTAACTAATAGTAATGAGGCATTAAGAATTGTAGCTAAGAACGGATATTTCACAGGAGTTAAGCCAGCATTTACAGATGGTGTTTTGAAGTTCACAGTAACTTTTAAATGTCCACCTTTTACAAAAGCTGGAACAGCGAATGTCACAATGGAGTCTACAGATGGAACTGGAGACCTTTCGGCAGTAAGCGCATACACTTAATGACAGAAAGAGAAAATATACTAGATAGAATAAAGGCAGCTAATCTTGTAATGAGTAGTGTACCTAAGAAAACTAAAGATGAGTTTGTGCAGTTTGCACAAGACGAATTTGCAGACAACTATGGTGCTACGTTAAAATATGTTTGGGATTTTTTTAAGTTATCTACAACCTTTTTAGAAGGGTTTGATGGTAAGTTAGATAAAATACTAGAAAATATTCAGAATGTACAAGAAGAAGAAGTTCCTAAAATTAGAACACTTTCAGGAAATAATTTGAAAGGAGGGTCTAATAAACATGAGTAAATTAGGAAAGCTTTTAGGTAAATCTAAAAAAATAGTAATCGAAGACTTAGAACTAGAGATAGTTCCATTAAAAGTAAAAGATATGGCTAAATTCGGTGAGAAAGATATTACTGAATTAAGTAAAGAAGACCAGATGAAACTTAACTATGAGATGATTAAACAATGCATCCCTAGTGAAGATATAACTGATGACGAGATAGAAAGTATGAGTGCAGATTCATATATGAAACTTTTAAATGAAATAATGGAATTAAACGGATTCGGAGAAAATGAGTCAATTAAAGGAATTAAGGCAAAGATTGCAGAACACAGGACTAAGTAAAGATAGGATAACAGTAATTAATCTTTGTGAGGTCATGCAGATAGTCGGAGGGTATACTCAATTACTTGAGTTACCATTACCAGCAGTAGATGAAATTCTATGGTATATTGAATGGAAAAGCAAAGAAGAGCAAAAGTCAGGAAAAAGATTAAAAAAATAAACAAAAAATGGTATTCGCAGTAGCAAAAGAACAAAAGATAAGAGTTGGAGTCGAATGGTTCCAAAAAGGATTTAAGAAACTTCAAGCAACTCAGAAAAAAGTTAGACAGGGTCTTAAAGACTTTAATGGTGTTATGAACCAGAGTTCAGAAGAGTTTAAGAAGAATAATACATTTACTGATGCGAATCGTGTTAGATTAAAATCATTAAGAGAAAATGTTAGAAGAATGCAAACACCTTTTGAAAATCAACAAAGAAAAACTGCTAGGTTAACAGACCAATATGGAGAGTTGGGAAATAAAACTATAGCTGCAAGAGAGAAATTAGGACGTATGCAAAATAAGATGAAAGATACTAATGGTGAAGTAAGTAGACTTTCAGAACAACAAAGAAGATATAACGAAGTTAATAAAAAAGGTGGTAATAGATTTAAATCATTATCTAATGGAATTAGAAAGGCTTTTACAGGAATGAAGGGTTTTAAAATGGAATTATTAGGTACTATGTTCTTTGGTATGGCACTTATGAGAACAATGGGTAGTTTACTTAAAACATCATTAGAATGGACAGGTGTAATGGAATTATTATCTATAGCCATGGGAATTTTATTTTTACCTGTGGCATTAGAATTACTGGTTTGGGCAATAGAATTTATGAGTTGGGTTGGAAGTTTAAGTGAAGAGACTAAATTATTAATAGGACATGTTGTCCTAGGTGTGGCAGCATTCGGAGCTTTCTTATTCATTATAGGTCAGTTTGGATTAGGAATTGGTTCTATTATTATGCTTTTCGGTTCATTAGGATTTTGGATTGCTACACTTATTCCATTAATAGCACTAATAGCAATAGCTGTTTTTCTATTTAGAGATAAAATTAAAGGATTAGCAAAACCTATTGACGATGTTAATGATAAACTTATTGGTTTTGGATATATAGGTACAAATTCATTTGCTAATGTTAAAGAAGGTGCTAGAAGCTTATGGAATTTTCTTAAAGGTAAATTTGTAGGTATATGGGATAAGATAATTGAGAAATTACCTAGTACATTATCTGAAGCTAAAGAACTTTTTTTAAAATTTATAAGTGATGTCCCATTATTGATACCAGATATGTTACTTGCTGGTGGAAAATTGTTAACTGCATTTGGTGAAGGAATTACTAACAATGCACCTAAGATAGGTAATGCAATAAGTCTAGTTTTACAACATATTATAGATTTTATAAGTGATAATGGACATATATTATCTGATGCAGGTTTTGTTATATTAAATGCCATAGTCTCCACAGTAGGTAATAATATGGATAAAGTTAAGGAATTTGTATCTAAATTTCTAGATGCATTTAAGAAGTTTATGGTAGAAGCAGGACCTGTATTAAACGATATAGCCAAAATATTAATTGATGCTTTTATAGAAGTGGTTAAAACTGTAATAAGAGAGGCTCCAGCATTGGCATTATTAGGTGTACTTATAGTAACAATAATGTTTGGTGGCATTACATCCGCTGTATTAACACCTCTAGTTTCTGGGTTAGCTTCTTTGATAGCAAGTGTAGGTGCAGCATTCTTTACAGCAGTTGGTGTAGGTTGGGGTGCATTGATAATAGCCGCACTAGCTATAGCATTCCTTAAAGCTAGAAACATGGCTAACAAGGCTAAGGCATTTGATGAACTAGGTAAAGATATTCCTTTATCAGAAACACCTGGGATTTCAGAAGCTGTAAGGCAAAGAGGAACAAGAATGGTTACACCTCACTTACCTGAAGGATTTCAAAATAATCAACTTGATTTAGGTTTTTTACAAAAAAAAGGTGCTAGACCAGTATCTGAAGAAAGAAGCAAAGAATTACTAATGGATATTACTTATAATGTTAATGTTTCAGATGCAGAAAAGTTTAAGGCTATGCTTAGAAAAAATAATACTGAAATAATAGACCAATTTAGAAGGGAGGCAAATACAGGATAATGGCAGTAAATGATGATATTACTATAGCAAAAGGTGCTTTCACAGTTCCTTTATCTACAATAAACGTTACAGAGAATTTTAAGAATATACTAAAGGTTATCCCAGGTGTAGTAGCACCAGACGTGCAGGCTACAGGTGTTAAATTATTAACAGTAGTAGATTTACTTAGAATCACACATACGTTGGTAATCGAAGCATATATAACTAAAACTAGTGCTAAAACAGCATTACAAGTAAAGAGTGACTTGAAAAGTATATTTAATGGGGCAAATGTAAGTAGTGCACCTGTAATCTTAACTTATGA
>Ga0075122_10002071_pt1 | contig 13549 bp, 13 predicted proteins | sample AntAceMetag02UKB_FD_69790 | JGI IMG/M metagenome (GOLD analysis project Ga0075122, IMG submission 69790) | Saline lake microbial communities from Ace Lake, Antarctica - Antarctic Ace Lake Metagenome 02UKB | ecosystem: Environmental > Aquatic > Non-marine Saline and Alkaline > Saline | place... | reverse complement strand
TATTTGACAACTGTGTCGTTTCTGTAGTCAGAGCTTTGCTTCTCAACAACTTGGATTTCCCAAGTACCTCCCCGAAGGGTCTTTAATAAATTAAAGAGGTGGGCGGACCTTCCTCAGAAATTAGAAATCATAATTTTATTTCTTTGCAATTTAATGCTAAATTCCCGACAGTTAACTGCCCAAGCTGTAATTACTCAGGATTAGTGATTTTTAAAAGTTTTGGTTTGATTTTGTTTGATTAGAAGATGTAAAATTGACTCCTAGTTAAATTAATAAATGTATAATTTCTAAATTGAATGATGGAGTACTATCAAAAAGAAAGTGATGAAGTTTTGAATGAGTTAAAGAGTTCTAGAGATGGGCTTAGTTTGAAGGTTTCTGGCTCTAGGCTTAAGAAGTATGGTAAAAATAGAATTACTAAGGTTCATAAGTTTCATGCGGTTAAGGTTTTTTTTAGTCAGTTTAAATCTTTTTTGATTTATCTTTTAATTTTGGCTTCTCTGATTTCTTTTGTGATTTCTCACTTCATTGATGGAATTGTTATTTTGTGTATTGTTATTTTGAATGCGGGAATCGGTTTTTTTCAGACGTATAAAGCAGAGAAGGCAATTGAGAAGTTGAAGAAACTTTTGGTTTTGAAGTCTAAGGTTATTCGTGATGGGAAAGTTTTAGAGGTTTTTTCGGAAGATTTGGTGGTGGGGGATGTTGTGGTTTTGGCGGCGGGGGATAAGGTTAGTGCGGATTTAAGAATAATTGATTCTGATGGATTGCAGTCTAATGAAGCAATTTTAACTGGAGAGAGTTTGCCTGTTGATAAAAGCAATGAGGTTATCTCTGAAAAAGTTTCGTTGGCGAAAAGAAAAAATATGCTTTATACTGGAACTGATATAGTTCGTGGAAGTTGTAAGGCAGTTGTTGTAAAAGTTAGTATGGATACAGAGTTTGGAAAGATAGCTTCAAGTTTGGAAGAGATAGATATTGTGGATACTCCGATTCAAAAGAGAATGGATTTATTTAGTAAACAGGTAGGTTTTATTATTTTAGGTATTGTTTTAGTTGTTTTTCTTCTGGGTGTTTTTGAAAAGTTTGATTTATCAGAGATGTTTATGGTTGGAGTTGCTTTGGCTGTAAGTGCTATTCCTGAGGGGCTTCCTGCTGTTCTTGCAATTGGTTTTGCGATTTCTTCTTATATGATGTCTAAATCAAATGTTATTGTAAGGCGTCTTCCGGCGGTTGAGAGTTTGGGAAGTGTTACGGTTATTTGTTCGGATAAAACTGGAACGATAACAAAAGAGGAAATGAGTGTAAAAGAATATTATTCTAGTGGTTCTTTTTATGAAAAAGATAAGGAAAATATTTTTGTAGATGGAGAAAGGGTTAATTTGAAAAAGAATAAAGATTTTTCTATGTTGGTTAAGACTTCTATTTTATGTAATGATGCGAAGTACAATTCTTTGAAGAGTGATTATGGTATTGTTGGAGATCCTACGGAGGGTGCGCTTCTTGCTTCTTCATTGGATTTGGGGTATGATAAAAAAGTTTTGGCTGAAAAAGAGCCGAGATTTAAGAAATTTGATTTTGATTCTAAGAGAAAAATGATGTCGGTTGTTCGTGTTGGGAATGTTTTTAAGTCGATGTATTCTAAGGGTGCGAGTGAGGTTATATTGAAAGTTTCTAATTATGAGCTTGTAAATGGTGAGAAAAAAGAAATAAATGAGAAACGTAGAAGAGAGTTGTTGAAAATTTCTCAAGAGATGTCAGGGAAGGCTCTTCGGGTTTTGGCATTTGCGTATAAGGAAGTTAGGAAAGATGATTTTAATGAGGATAATTTGATTTTTATTGGATTTAGTGGAATGATTGATGCGCCTAGGGATGAAGTTAAGGATGCTATAAGGGAGTGTTATGATGCTCAGATAAAGGTGAAGATGATTACAGGGGATTCTAAGGAGACTGCTGTTGCTATCGCTAAAGAAGTTGGGATTGTTGGGAAGGTTTTGACGCATGATGAATTAGAAAAGATGAGCGATTCGGAGTTGGAGAAGGTTATCAATAGGGTTTCTATTTTTGCCAGGGTTAGCCCTAATCAGAAGCTTAGAATAACTAAAATGTTGCAGAAGATGGGGGAAGTTGTTGCTATTACTGGAGATGGTGTGAATGATGCTTTGGCTTTGAAGGCGGCGGATGTGGGTGTTGCTATGGGGATTCGTGGGACCGACGTTTCTCGTGATGTAAGTGATATTGTTCTTTTGGATGATAATTTTTCTTCGATTGTTTCGGGGATTAAGGAAGGTAGAAAAACCTATGATAATATTAAGAAATTTATTAAGTATCTTTTAGCTGTGAATTTTTCTGAGATTTTTCTTGTGATGTTTGCTTTGTTTTTTGTTATGCCACTTCCCCTTTTGCCTTTGCAACTTTTATGGATAAATTTAGTTACTGATTCTTTTCCTGCGTTAGCTTTGGTTTTTGAGAGAGGGGAGAATGTTATGAAGACTGCGCCCCGTAGGGAGAAAAGTATTTTAGATGGGATATGGAAATTTATAATTGCGGGTGGGGTGGTGGCTTTTGTTTCTTCATTGTCAGTTTATTTAATTGGTATGAATAAAGGGTGGGAAATTGAATTAGTTAGAACAATGGTTCTTACGACGTCGATATTTTTTGAGCTTTTGTTTGTCTATGTTTGTCGAAGTGAAGTGTCTTTATTTAAGAGAAAAGTTTTTAGTAATAAATATTTAAATTATGCAGTTTTATTTTCTTTGGTTTTACATTTAGCTTTAATCTATAGTTTTGTTGGAAAGTATTTTGGATTGGTTAAGTTGTCTGTTGGAAATTGGTTGATAGTTTTGCCGTTTGCTTTTAGTGGTTTAGTGTTATTTGAAGCTTGGAAGTTGATTGTAGGAAGAGAATATTAGTATAATAATTTTTAAAAGGGGGTTATATTTTTGGTTTGTATGGCTGATGAAAATAATAATGAAGATGGCGAAAGTGACGAAAGTTTTCCGTTGGATGAGGCTGATGAATCGGGGGGGTGTTTGTGGTATCGGGGTGGCTTAATGGATGAGTTTGATTTTTCTCATCTTGGGCGTACTTGTGGTTATGTTTTTAATGGTGATTCGAAGGTTACTGATATAGGGGATTTTAAATATTCTAGTAAAAGAGATCCGGGGTTTCTTTATGGTAGAGCTGTTTTTTTATCGGAAGATCCTGGGAAAAAAGTTTTAAGTGATTTTAGAACTAGAAGTGGGATTTTTGATGTTGATGGAGTGGGATCTTCTGGAATTTTTAATGTTTCTTCTTCGGGTGAATTAGAGGGTATGGAGTCAGTATTATCAGGAGAAGAGATTGTTAGATTAAAGAGTTCTGGTAAATGGGATGTTTATTCTTTTATGGGGAATGATAGAGATAATGAAATTAATGAAAATATTTCTTTTTTACTTGGTGAGGTTATGTTAAAGTATAGGGATTTATATTTGCAGCAAGAGTCACTTAGAAAAACTTTTACTTTAGAGAAAGATTTTATTTCTCTTTCTGAGCCGAATAAGAGTGATGTTGCAAGGGCTATTGATAGAAGTTATCCTATTTTAAGTGAAATGGGAGTTCATAGACTTCTTGATCCATATGAGCAGAATCCTAATAGGTTGAGAGGTTTGCTTCGTAGTTTGGAGAAGTCTGGGGATATAGGACTTTTAGAAAGTTCTGGAGTAAGGGGGAAACGTTTTTCAGATTTGTATTTTAAATCTTAATGTATTTTAATTTTTAGGCAATTTGCCCTCGATAAAGGTAAAATGTTTATGATTTTATAAAAAATTATAGAAATGTTTATAAAGATAATATATCTAATATTGCCATGAGAGGCAAAGTGATATGTTTTGGACTTATTTTTTTATTAGCGATTAGTTTAGGTTCTGCTTCTATTTTAGATTTTTTTAAACCGAAGATGACTGGTAATGTTGTGGTAGATGCAAATGTTGATAGTGCTATTTTTGTTCAAACTAAGACAAGTATAGGATTTAATTTTCCAACTAGTAGTATGTCTGGTCCTAATTATACTTTATGGTTAAATGATGTTGATAATGTCGAAGTTGATAAGGTTTGGACTTACATTAAAGGTGATGATAGAACCGAGGATTCTGGAGTTAATGTAGGATATACTAATGTTGGTGAGGAAATTTATATTGGTTATGGTTTAGATGGAGATGTTGCTGTTATGGATTCTAAGGAAGATGCTTTATTTAGAATAACTCCATTGACTGCTGAATGCTTAGAGGTAAGTACCTCTGATTCTAAAGTTGTGTGTGAGCCAGGAGAAGGTTCAGCTACATTTAGAATTGATAGTGCCGGTAAGATAAAAAGTTATGTTGGGAAGAATACTTTGTTTAATTTTCCAGATGGTGATGCTGTTATTTTTAAACCAGAGTATTATAAGTACAATTTGTATACTACAGAGATTTCTTCAGATAGGACTAAGGTTGGTTTTACTCTTAAGGATTTTAATACTAAGGTTTGGGATGGATTTTGTGATGTTTCATTGGCAGGTGTTTCTTATTATTCTAATATTAGCGTTGGGGGTATTGAAGTAAAGCCTGTTTCAATTGGTACAGATAGTTTTGGTGATTATGTTATTTATGATATAAAGTTGGGTAAAGTCTTGTTAAATAGTTCTCGTCATGGCAGAATATTTGAATTTGGAGATAAGACTTATCAGTTATGGTTTGATTCTGATTCGTATAAAAATGGCGAAGAGGAGCTTATGTATATAATAGGGGCTCGTGATTCCACTAAATTAACTTCTACTGGCGCATTGTCATCTATAGATGATGCATATATTTTTGCGACATTAGGTGTTTCTAGTGATACTGGAAAAGGTTTTTTTATTACTCCTACTGTGGATCCAGAAGGGACTGACGGTGTTATTTTTGAAGTTTCTGCTGAGGCTATTACTTATTATACTGGACTTATTGAAGATTCTTGTAGTAGTTGTAATATAGATAATTATCGGGATCTTTGTTTTACTCTTTATCAGCATAGTAAGATTAATAGAGAAACTGTTGTTGAATGCTCCAATGATTGGAAGGCTGTGAATCCTGGAAGGGAAGCTAATATAGATTTTTTACTTGAAGGTTATGATAGATATAAAATTGACGGTGATCTTTCCCAACTTTTATTCTATATACAGGGTTTTAATTTTGATCAGGTTCCAGTTGTTTCTGAAACGTGTGGCGTTGTATCAATAGATGATTGTGATGATGTTTTTTATTTTAGTGGTTGTATGGGGAGTTTTGCAACTACAAAATTAGAGGGTCTTTTGGTTTCGGATGATGATTATGCTACCGAATATGATACATATAATTGTATCAATACTTGGAAAGAATCTAATTCAGAAGATTTTGATTTAGAGTTAGTGGAGGATTTTAAGGCTTGTACAGATGCTTATATTTCTGGAGGAATAAATGTAACGGACTGGCAAGAATTATGTGTTGCAAATTTTTGGTTAGGTAAATCGATTACTCATTATTCTTGTGGGAGTGTTTCATTGGTTAAGTGTGATGAAATTTCAAGTGTGATTAGTTGTATGAAGAATTATGAAGCGGGAGATGATTCTGAGTTGTATAGAGAAAGTGCGAAATGTTTAAGTATATTTAATGAGGCTCATGCGGATGAAGATTATTCTGAGGGTAGTAATTTATATTTGGGAGAGACTTTGTTTACTTGTTTAGATTATTCGCTTAATGGAGAAGATGATCCAGATAGAGGTACTTTTAAAGATTGTGTAAAACATGTTAATGGGTTTGTTAATCCGGAATGTTCGATTGATGATGATTGTGACCTTGGGTATGTGTGTTATCTTGATTCATATACTTGTGAGGTGTCAAGTTATGATGGTGAAGGCGAGGTTACGCATTGTGGAAGTATAGCTATAGAGGATTGTAATACTCAAGATAGTCTAGTTAAGTGTAGGAATTCATATTGGGATGAAGATGAAAATGCTGGTTTGAGTGAGCTTTTGGCTTGTATAGCTATTTTTAATAGAGCAAATTCTGATGGATTTGTATATGCTTGTGCGGATCAAAATTATAGAGATGGTTTACCAAGTGGTTCTAGAGTTAATGATGCGGCTATGGGTCCTGCTTATTGTGATTTGAATGGACGTCTTAAACATATGACAAAAGATGGTGACGAATGTGTTAATGATTATGAATGTGAATCTAACGTATGTGTAGAAGGTGATTGTTATAATTTAGCAGAAGAGATTGGAAGTCAGACTGGTGTTCTTAAGAAAATTTTATGTTTTTTTTCGAGTGGACTTAGTATTGAGAATGGTAAATATGATGCTTGTATTATTGAGGAGAATTAAATGAAAGGAAAGTTTTTTGTATTTCTGTTTGTTCTTGTATTTTTGATTTCTGGAGTTTTTGCTTGTGAGGTTAATTATTGTGAGCATTCTAATGGAGAGTGTGTTCTTTTGGGAGATACCTATGACGCTCAGTATTGTGATTTTGATTTGAGTTTAAAAGATAAATTAGATAAGGGTGCGTCTTGTTTAAATGATTTTGAGTGTTCTACAGAAAGTTGTGTTGCTGGTTTGTGCAATAATAAATATGATGTTATTGTTTCTTCTGATAGGATTTCTTTTTTTGATAAAATTATTGGATTTTTTAATGGAGACGATCCTGAAGTGACTGCAGATGACGATGATGATGATGGTACTCCTCCAAGTGGTGGTAGTTGTTTTCCTGCTGGTACAAAAGTTTTAATGCAAGATGGTAGTGAAAAAAATATAGAAGATGTGGTTGTTGGAGATAGTGTAATTAGTTATAATGAAGATAATGATGAAATTAATGTTGGTGAAGTTTTAGAGTTAGAGTCTCCTGTAAGAGATCATCTTTGTAGAATTTTGTATAATAATGGGGAATTATTATTAACTAGTGAGCATCCTATTTTTACAGATGAGGGTTGGAAATCAATTGATCCGAGTGAGACAAAAAAAGAGAATGAGAATTTGAATGTTGGGAAATTGGTTGAAGGAAATAATATAGTTTTAATTGATGGAATCGCGGAAGTTTTTGATATTAATTGTTGGGATGAAGTGGTTCAAACTTATAATTTGAAATCAATTTTAACATATAATAATTTTTATGCTGATAATGTTTTAGTTCATAATAAGGGTAGTACTAGTTCTACTAGTTGCGTTTCGGTTTATGTTTGTGGTGAGTGGTCAAATAGTTTAGAGAGTTGTGGGACAAGGGTTTGCGAGGATACAATGTGTAGTGGTTTAAATAGAACTGAGTCGTCGGAGTGTCCTGGTGTTGAGGCTTTCTGTGGGGATTCTAGTTGTGATCTTGGTGAGGATTGTTCTAATTGTGAAGTAGATTGTGGTTCTTGCGAGTATTGTGGAGATGATATTTGTTCGGATGTTGAGGATTTTGAGAATTGTCCTGATGATTGTGAAGATGCAAGTTTTAATTATTGGAAAGCTTTTTTTATATTCTTAATGATATTGATAGTTGCATTATTTGTAGTTGTTTTTTTTATCTTTTTATCTAAGAGAAAGAAGGCTAGTGATTTTAATGGTGTCTTAAATAATACTTCAAAGGTTTCTCTTAAGCCAGCCACTAGGCCTTTTCCTGTGAGTCCTAAGAGTAATTCTACGGTTTATCCTAAGTATGCCGCTAAGACTCCTCTTGCAAATAAAAATAGAGATTTGTAATCAGGTATATTTTTATAACAATCTTTAAGAATGCTTTTTGTTATAATTTGAAATGGTTGAAGAATTTTCTGAAAGTGTTTCTGGAGGGGGTGATAGTGGTGTTTCAGAAAATGGGGGTTTTTTAAAAGTTGGAGAGTTTGAGAATGTTTGTAGAGAGGTTAAGGAGCTTAAGGGGAATGCTATGTTTTTTTTGGATCATTATTTTAATGAAGGGGATTCTTCATCTGCGTGGTCTCCTGTTAGTGTTTTTATGATGTATGATGAGAAAAATATTGCGGATTTTGAAAAGGTTGTTGGGGAGAGTTATGATGATAGTTTTTTTAGGTTTTCTAAGATTCAATATAGTATTCTTTTAGGGGTTTGTGATTGGGATGTTTATTCTTTGGATGGCTATAGGAGGTCCCATCAGGGGCAATGTGTGGATAACTTAAGGAGGCTTTCTAGTTTAGCGTCGGTTGCTTATTTTAAGGAGTATGGGAGGCAGGAGTTGTTTAATAGAGCCTTTGATTCATTTAAGGTTGTTTCTGCAGATTTGGATGGGCTTTTGGATTATTTGGAGGGTGGTAATCATTTAGATCTTTCTCTAAGTAGTATTATTCGTAAGTTTGATCCTTGTGAATTGATGACTAAGGAATTTGAGAAGATTGTCCAAGAGAAAGGTTTTTAGTTTTTTTAGTTTATTTTTTTGCAGTTCTTAACAAAACTTATAAAGACTTTATTCCTTATCTTTTTATGGAAGAGAAAAATATTGGTGTGAGGACTGAAGAAAATTTAAAGGCTGCTTTTGCTGGAGAGAGTCAGGCCCGTAATAGATATGATTATTTTGCAAAGGTTGCTACAAAAGAGGGTTATTTGTATATTGCTAAGATTTTTCAAGAGACTGCTTTAAATGAAGTTCAGCACGCTAAAGATGAGTTTAAACTTCTTGGGGGAATAAATAATACTGCTGAAAATTTAAAATCTGCAGTTGAGGGTGAGAATTATGAGACTGAGCATATGTATCCAGAGTTTGCAGAGATTGCAAAAGAGGAAGGAAATATGGAAGCGTTTGCTAAATTTATTGCTATTGGAAAAGTTGAAAAAAATCATGAAAAGAGATTTAAGAAACTTTTAGAGATGGTGGAAAAAGGAAATGTTTACAAAAGAGATTCTGAAATAAAATGGAAGTGTTCTAAGTGTGGGCATATTCATACTGGAAGAGAGCCACCTAAGAAGTGCCCTAGTTGCGCACATCCTTTGGAATATTTTGAGCCTGAAGATTTTATGGGTAAGTGATTATAACAATTTATAAAAACTCTTTTTTGTATTATTTCTATATGATTATCGATTTACCTGCGGAAGTTTTATTGTATCAAATGTTAAAGGAGGAGCCTTTTGCTTCTAGAGGGATTAGTCATGGAGATTTGAGAGAAGTCGGGGGAGTTGTTGAAGGTGTTTTGAGGGAGCAAGGAGTTTCTTCGTCAGTTTATTTTTTAGTAAGTAATAATGATTTGGGGACCGCGGTTGAAACACATTCTAAGTATTTTGCCTGGAGACAGCAAGATGATAGAATTGGAAGAGCTGATAATTCAAGTAGGTTTTATGATGAAAGTGATTCAGGATATTTTTCTGGAAATGAATTGAATTTTTCTGAAAAGGATGTCCCTAAAAAAGTATCCGATGTTGTTTTGGGGACAATTCGTGGATTTGAATTTCAATAGTTTCAAAAGTTATAAATACTTTTAATGTTAATAATTATTATGACAAAACAAAAGCAAATTTGGAAGTGTGAAGTGTGTGGTAATATTGTCGAGGTTTTACATAAAGGTGCTGATTCTTTAGTATGTTGTGGACAAGCTATGAAATTAAAGGAAGAGTTTTCTAATGATCCAGAAAAGGGGGAAAAGCATGTTCCGGTTATCGAAGGTAAAAAAGTTAAGATTGGTAGCGTAGAACATCCGATGGAAGAAGGGCATTATATTGAATGGATTGAGGCAACTGGTGAGAATGGTGAGTATGCTAAAGTTTTTTTAAAGCCAGGAGATAAGCCTGAATTTGAATTTTGTTTTGAAGTGAAGTCTGCAAGAGAATATTGTAATTTGCATGGACTTTGGAAGAAGTAAATATTATTTTGACATAGAGTATATTTATAAATTGAATATTTTTGTTTTAAATATGACAGTTTTTGATAATGGTTATGATGATGGGTATCCAGATGATTCAATAGATTGGAAAAAAGATGGAGAGTCTTGGAAATATGGTTCTGATGGTTATCTGGAACATAAGTTAGAAGGTTGTGAGGATAAAGAGGGGGAAGAATTTAATAGAGCTTTTAATAAACCGATTAATAATATATATTTTTTTGATCCTTTAGATTATAGTAAGGTTATGGATGTTTTGAGAGGAAAGTCTTTAGGAATTGATTCTATTGCATCTGTTTTAGATCCGTGTGAAATTTATAGTGTTTCCTTGAAGGCTATGTTAGATTTTCTTGTTTTTGATAAAGTTGTTTCTGGGAGAATGATAAATAGTAATGGTTTAGATAGGATTTTTTACGAATTAAGGATTTAGTCATATTTTTCGCCGCATATTAATTTGGCTTCTTCTATTATCTTTTTAAGAGTGGCTTCGGAAATATTTGTTTTTTCTTTTAATTTTTTTATTGAAAATTTTAATAAATCTTTGGCAAGCATTAATCTTGCTGCATATAGTTTTTCTTTGGTTTCTTTATTTATTGAGCGAATTATTGTTATAGGGTAGAGTTTCTTTTTTTCTATTAATTCTTTTAGGCTTTCTCTTACGGGGTATTTCCAACTTGTGATTTTTAATTTAACTCCGTTTGCGTATGCTATTCCGTCATTCGAAATATGTGTGTTTGTTATAAGCCAGGGGCAAGTAAATCCGTGTTTTTTTACATCTAGAAATCTTGCGTATGTATACATTGCTTCTTTTAGTCCTGCGTAATTTCCTACATGATTATGGTATTTGCATTCGATCATGTATTTGTATTTATTTTTTGCAATTACGTCAATTTCTTGGTTTACTTTTTTTCCTTGGAGATTTTGATTTATTTTTGTTATGTATCCATATTCAGCGAGTATCTTTGCAACGTATTTTTCAAAAGGGAATCCGCTGGGACCCATTGACATTATAGCACGTTTGAGATCATATTTAGCAGCTACTTCGGGATGAGTTCTTAGGTTTGATAAAATTATGCTTAAAACTTTCTCACTTGTAATATTATTATGTATTTGTTTTTTTAATTTACGAATTGTTTCATTTGCTAAACTTTTTGATCCACCTGCTTTTATAATTGCTTTATGGACTTTGTCTGATTGAAATTTTTCACTTGTTCCGTTAGCCTTTAATATGTACATTTTATATTTTTAAAATAATTTTTATAAATGATAAAAATAATAATCCTATTCCTGCTCCGAATAAACATCCTGCCATTTTTCCTAGTGTTGATGATAGGGCTGTTCTGGTTTCTTTTACTTTATTATTTCTTAATCTTTCTGCAGCATGTCCTTCAAAAAGTCCTCCTATTCCGTCGGTTATCGTATTTCCAGCTGCTCCTCCTATTATTGCTCCAGCAACACCTGCAATTGACCCACCGATTACGGCCATTATTACTAAGATTCCATTATCTATAAATCCAAAAAGAATATCGGGATAAACTGAAGATATAGTTATTTTGTAGAATTTTAAAAATACAAGATTGATTAATCCAAGTAAAATAAATGCTGGACCAATTAGGTTATTTTTATATACAAGGTGATAACTTATTCCAAGTATTATTATCGATAGTAAAATAAAACTTATAATTGCATTTTGAAAATTATTATTTTTTACACTCTTTTTTGGCATATGTTATTGATGTTTACTTTGGTTAAAAATGTTTTGGGAAATTTAGGAATGTTTAATAAGCTTAATATATATATTAAAATATGTTTGATGAATTATCTATGGTTTTAACTTCTGGTGGTCGTGGTTCTAGGCTTAGGCCTATGAGTTTGTATTCCCCCACGACGATGATTCCAAAAGGTTTGATGAGAATTATGGGTATTCCTTTAACGGAAATTCAATTTAGAATAGCTGAAAGCTTGAAGATGAAAAATGTTTATATTATTGCACAGCATTTAGAAAATAGGGAACAGTTGGCTAATCGTTTTGGAGATGGTCGCTTGTTTGGTTTTAAATTGTATTATTCTCATCCGTCTCATGACCATAAAAATAATGGAAGTGGGGATGCTATTTTGAGTAATATGAAAGAGTATGATTTGAGTGGCAATAGTATAATTTTGCCTAATGATAATTTATTTGATGGGGACTTTAAGGAAGCTTTGAAATTTCATAAGAAAAGTGGGGCAGTTGTTACAATTTTAACTATTCCTATGAAACCAGTTGATACAATTAATATGTATGGTTTGATTGATGTTCTTCCAGATAATTCTGTTAAGGGAATAATTGAAAAGCCAAAAAATGAAAAAGAGATTATGAAGGCTATGGGGTATTTAAAAAAAAGTGATTTAAAAAATAAAAAGGTGCATGTTAATACAGCTGGTTATATTGTTAATAATGATAAGCTTAGGGCGTTGTCTTCTAGTAATTGGATTGCTGAGGGGCGGGGGCAGTTGGGCGGTTTCGATATGGCGGGGGATCTTTTGGCTGGTTTGATTAAATATAATGAAAAGATTGATGTTTTTCCTATTTCTGCTTGGGGAGATTTTGGGTCTGCTGATTTATATCTTAAAACAATGGAAAGAGTTTTGTCAGACGAGTTTATTTTTATGAGGAAATTCTTAAAGAAAAGTGGGTATGTTTTTTTGGATAATAACGTATTCGTTCATTCGGACTTAGTTGGGGGCGGGGGTAATAAAAGAAAAATTGAAGAATATTTAAAAAATAAAAAAATAAAATTGGGACCTAATGTTTTTATTGGGCGTGGTTGTGATTTGCGTTTTGGGTGTAAGATTTCTTATTCTAATATTGAAAAACAAGTTAGTATTGGGAATGGTGCTAAGATAAGCCATTCTTTTGTTTCTCCATATTCGTGGGTGGGACAAGATGCTATTATTAAAGATTCAATTCTTTCTTTGCAGGCATCTGTGGAGTCGTCGATAAAAAATAAAACAAAAGTTCTTAATGGTTCGGTTGTTGGGTCTCAATTGGTTATACCGGTGGGTTCTAGTTTAAATGAAAGTACTATTTTTCCAGGTTGTTTTTTTGATAAACCTATAAAATTTAATAAGAAGATTCATAAGCCAGAACGAGAAGAGTTGATTAGATTTTATAAGGCGTTTAGTTAGATTCTTATAGTTAGATAGGTGAGAGTTATTTTTTCTTTTTTGGTATTTTATTAATTTCTTTTTTAATTTTTTCTCCAACTTTTTCTACTTCTTTACTGGCTGTTTCTACTTCTTTTGAAATTGCTTGTACGTTTTCTGCAATAATTTCAGAAAACCAAAAAAGTCTATCGTGAATTCTATGTCCAACAATCATTCCAATTCCAAAGGGGGTAAGAATTAAGGGGTGATGAAAAAATCCAAAAATAATTGCTACATATCCAAAGAGATTGTGATGAATTCTTACACGTTTGATTATAAATTTATGATAATCGTTTTTTTTAGGGCCAATTTTAAAATTTTTTACTACTGTTCCCCAAATTTCATCTACAGCATAGCCGAGTAAAAAACTAATAAGTATTGTAACAGCCTCTTTCATAGAATAATTATATTTTTTATATTTATAAAATTATCTTAAAAATATTTGTTCAACAAAGAAATAAGCAATAGAAGAAAAAGTGAAATTTTTTGTTTATTGTACTAGTAATAAAAAACTATACAATGAGGCTATTAGTAG
>Ga0075122_10002070_pt1 | contig 13551 bp, 9 predicted proteins | sample AntAceMetag02UKB_FD_69790 | JGI IMG/M metagenome (GOLD analysis project Ga0075122, IMG submission 69790) | Saline lake microbial communities from Ace Lake, Antarctica - Antarctic Ace Lake Metagenome 02UKB | ecosystem: Environmental > Aquatic > Non-marine Saline and Alkaline > Saline | place... | reverse complement strand
GGACGCTTAGCAACTCGGAGCTTCTCGCTATTCTTTTGCGTACAGGTACAGCGGGTGTAAGCGCCATTGACCTTGCGCGTGATGTGTTAAAGAAATTCGGCACGTTTAGAAATATGATACAGACAGACGCTCGGGATTGGAAAGACTTCAAAGGTCTTGGAAGTGCGAAGGTTGCTCATATTCAAGCGGCTCTTGAAATCGGCAGACGCTTCCGTGAAGATGAAACAAGTGTAGGGAAACAGAAAATTAAATCAGCTAAAGATATTGTGGATATTCTCATGCCACAGCTTCGGGATCTAAAAACCGAAGTTTTTAAGGTGGTGCATCTGGATAGCAATAACCGAATAATTGACATAGAAGACACTGCCACTGGCACGGTTAATCATGCCATGCCTATTGTTCGTGAGATTATTCATAGCGCATTACAGAAATTTGCAGTATCCATCATCGGTGCGCATAATCACCCGAGCGGAATAATAGAACCGAGTAAACATGATAAACAATTTACGAATGAATTGTGCAATGCAGGGCGTGTTATGGGGGTCAAGATTATGGATCATCTTATAATAGGAGATAATGATTATTTTAGTTTCTCTGATGAAGGATACATGGTGTCGGCATGACGATGAATGAAGCACAAACAAGAAAACAATATATAGACGAAGCCCTCAAGCAGAGCGGGTGGAACACGATTGTGCCGTATAAGGAAGGTGCCTTTTACTCAAATGAGGCAGTTGAAGAATATCCGACAGCTTCAGGACCTGCGGATTATGTGTTGTTTTGTGAGGGAAAACCAATAGCTGTTATTGAAGGGAAAAAAGTTGCAGTAAATCCACAAAATGTACTTCAGCAAGCACAGCGTTATTCAAGAGATTACCAAAACAGTCCTTTTTCATTTAATGAATATAAAGTGCCATTTTGTTTTTCAACAAATGGAAAAGTGATTTGGTATCAAGATGTACGACATCCTCTGAATCGATCGAGAGAAATAGCTCGGTTTTTTACTCCGCAGGCATTGCAGGAACTGCTTAAAAAAGATGAAGCTAGTGCGAATGCGTGGATATCAGAGAATGAAGTTGATGCTAAATATTTGCGGGATTATCAAATAGAAGCCATCTCGGCAATTGAGATAGCGGTTATGGATAGGCGGCGTAAAATGCTTGTTGCCATGGCAACAGGAACAGGAAAAACGTTTACAACCGTAAATCTCATTTATCGTATGATAAAGTCCGGATATGCGAAACGAATACTTTTTCTTGTCGATAGAAAAGCTTTAGCGGCACAGGCAGTATCAGCATTAGCAAGTTTTGAACCTGAACCGGGACTTAAATTTGATAAAATTTATGAAGTATACAGCCAGAAATTTAAACGTGAAGATTTTGATGAGAACGAGTCATTTAATCCAAAAGTTTTGCCGAATGAATACTTAACAGATCCAAAAGACCGGGATTCATTTGTGTATGTGTGTACAATTCAAAGAATGCGGATTAATCTTTTTGGGACAGAAGGAATGTTTGATACAAGAGAAGATGATGATGCTGCTGATAAAATTAACATACCCATCCACGCTTTTGATTTGATTGTTGCTGATGAGTGTCATCGAGGTTACACGTCATCTGAAGAAAGCAAATGGCGGGAAGTTTTGACGCATTTTGATGCTATTAAAGTTGGTCTTACTGCTACGCCAGCGGCACATACAACAGCCTTTTTTAAACATATTGCTTATCGGTACGATTATGAGCGTGCAGTTAGGGAAGGATATCTCGTTGATTATGACGCTATTAAAATAAACTCAGAAATTACGATTAATGGTGTTTTTCTTAACGAGGGGGAAGAAGTCGGAGTAAAAGACACAGAAACAGGTCAGTTGACCTTTGATATATTAGAAGATGAGCGAGAGCTTTCAGCGACGGCTAATGAAAATGACTGGACTGCGCCGTCACGAAACAGAAGTGTTGTGCAGGAAATTAAAAAATATTTAGACGCGCAGGAAAAAGACAAGGGGCATTTCCCCAAAACATTAATATTTGCTCATAATGACCTTCCGCATAGATCACATTGCGACCAACTTGTTGAGATATTACGAGATGAATTTAATCGTGGGGATGCTTTTGTGCAAAAAATAACTGGTAGCCCGACCGTTGACCGTCCCCTACAAAAAATCAGAGAATTTCGTAACCGGCAAAACCCGGGTATTGTGGTAACTGTTGATATGCTTTCAACGGGAGTTGATATCCCAAAGATAGAAAACATTGTTTTCTTACGATCGGTTAAATCGCGTATTTTATTTGAACAGATGATGGGACGAGGAACGCGCTTATGTGACGAAATTAATAAGGATTGCTTTACTGTATTTGATTGTTTTAACGGTACCCTTTTGGAATATTTTAGAATGATTACAGGTATTACAGCCGAGGCTCCCGCAAAGCCAACGAAAAAAATACGAGAGATTGTAAGCGATATCAAAAATAATGTGGATCAAAATTACAATGTGAAAATTTTAAGTAAGCGTCTTCAGCGCATTTCAAAAGTTATTACCCATGAGAGCAGGCAAAGTTTTAATTTTATTTTAGAAGGAATCGATGTTGCTGATTTTGCGCGAGATTTACCCCAAATGTTGGAAAGTGATTGGGCGAACACAATGCAAATATTACAAAAAGAAGCATTTTTTGATATATGCGATAACTATAAACGAGCCAGAAAAACATTTATTATTGCAGATGGAGCTGAGGATACCGTAACATCCGAACGCATCTTTCGGGCTAAAGACGGAAGTGAATTGCGGCCTACTGATTATATAAAAGAATTTGAACAATTTGTGAAGGATAACCCCGAACATATTGAAGCTTTAGAAATATTACTTAACCGCCCAAAAGAATTTCACACCAATGAGCTGGAGGATTTGCGCGGAAAACTATCGATGTACCCTAATGATTTGGAAGATAAGTTCACCGAGAAGAATCTACGTGACGCATATGACAAGAAATTGGCAGATATCATTTCGATTATTAAGCATGCCGCACAAGGTGAAGATTTGTTGACCGCAGAATCCCGAATAAAGAGAGCGTTTCAGAAAATTCGTTCACGGCACAAATTTACCGGAGAACAAGATAAGTGGCTTGCTTTAATAGAAGGACATCTTGTTGAAAACATATTAATGGAAAAAGAAGACTTTGATTTAATGATGTTTACGCGTGAAGGCGGTAATTATTCAAAGATTAACCAAATATTCAACGGAGAATTAGACATGTTGATTCAAGAGATAAATGAGGCTGTATTGGTATGACATGTATTTCCCGTAATAAAAAGAAAGAAATTAGAAATTATGTTGATAGGAAGGCAGATGAAAAAGGGAGGATGCTTTCTGATATGTTAATGAAATGGAAAATGTTTCCAGCTAACAACAAATTGAGAATTCAAAAATATAATGGTGAATATGTTAATTATTCAGGAATTAAGTTTGACGGTAGTGCCAAGATTGTTTTTAGGAGTTTTTTCGATCCGTATATTGAAGCGTATTGTGTCGAAATGCTCAAAGATATTTTTGAATATTTAAAAGAGAGGCATATTTCTTGTTCTTCTGCGCGCGATGTAACAAAAGAAAGTTTGAAACAATTTGCCAGTAAGTTTTATTCTGAAATGTATGCGGTAGATAAGGCACTAAGTAAAGAGCAAAAGATTGATAAAATTAACGAATTTATCGAAAAACAGGTTAATAGTTATTGTTACGAAACATTTTGGAGCCAGGAAAAAATATGGAAAACAGCATTAGTGATTTTAGGGATTGGCGGAGGATGTTTTGTTGTTAAACTTGCTTTTCAAATAGTTGTTATTAATTATTTCAATAAATAAAGGATTTGAGTATGAGTGATATAGTAAATAAATTATGGGGATTTTGTCATACACTTCGCCATGACGGCATAGATTACGGTGATTATATTGAGCAGATAACATATCTGCTGTTTCTTAAAATGGCGGAAGAAAAAGGCGCGGAAATTCCCTCTAAATATGCGTGGGATAAATTGCGCGGTAAATCGGGCACTGATTTAACAGATTTTTATGTGGATGTGCTTCGTGGGCTTGGCAAAGAAAAAGGCGTCTTAGGAGATATTTACTCGGGCGCAATGTCACGATTTGCCAACCCGGTCAATTTAAAGCGTCTTATTAATTTAATTGATGAAATCGAATGGACATCCTTAAATGTAGACGTTAAAGCGGCCGCGTATGAAGGTTTATTGGAAAAATCAGCGGCTGAAGGCAAAAAAGGAGCCGGACAATTTTTTACACCGCGCGTTCTTATTCAATCAATCGTTAGATGTATGAAACCTGATCCGCGCGCGAAAAAAGACTATACAATTTGTGACCCGGCTTCAGGTACAGGCGGATTTTTGGTAAGCGCTTTTGAATGGTTGATGAAAGTTTCAGATAGCAACCTTGAGAGAAAAGACGCAAAGCGTATCATGAATAATACTTACTATGCCACCGAGCTAGTAGCTCGTCCTCGCCGAATGGCCCTCATGAACCTGTATCTTCACGGCATTCAAGCTAATATTGAACTTGGCGATTCAATCTATGAGCCGCTTAAAGGGATACGGTTTGACTGCATTCTAACAAATCCGCCTTTTGGCACTAAGGGAGCTAATCAAGCGCCGACCCGCGATGATTTTACGATTGAGACAAGCAATAAACAGCTTAATTTCATTCAGCATGTTGTTAGTATCTTAAAACCCGGTGGACGCGCGGCAATGGTGTTGCCGGATAACTGTTTGTTTGAGGATAAGGCAGGAGAAGTTTTAGAGATACTCATGCAGGATTGCAATTTACATACGGTGCTTCGCTTGCCTCGAGGCACGTTTACTCCGTACAGTCAGGGCGTTAAAGCAAACGTGATCTTTTTTCAAAAAGGCATACAAACGGAAAATGTATGGATTTATGACGCACGTTCAAATGTGCCGGGTGTGACAAAAAAAGACAGGCCACTTACGACAAAACACTTTGAAGAATTTGAAAAATGTTATGGCAATAATCCTGATGGCAGAAGCAAAAGAAAAGACTTAGGGGACGATGGCAGATTTAAATGTTTTCATATCACAGAGGTAAAAGAACGCAGGTGCAAATTGGATATAACGTGGATTAAAGATGAATCCTTGGACGATCCGGATGATTTGCCGGAACCTGAAGCATTAGCAAGTGAAGCAATAACTGAGCTTGAAGCTGTTATGGATAGCCTTAAAGAAATAGTAGCGGAGTTGGATACAAATGGAGAATAAATTGCCTGATGGATGGGATGTGAAAAAATTGGTTAAGCATACTCCGATTATTAAAACCGGAGTTTCGAAATATGAAGGAGAAAAGCCCTATTTTTCTACAGGCGTGGTGAATGATAGCTCTGTATCTCCTGAAGGAAATTATACATTCGCGGATAAACCTGCTAGAGCCAATCGTTTAGTTCTCAAGAGTGATGTTGTTCAAGCTAGGATGTATGGAACAAAAAAGGCGTTATTGATTGATCAAAAACTTGATGGCAGTTTATTTTCAACAGGATTTTTGCATTTTCGCCCCACAGATAGCAGTTACAACGCAAAGTTGTTTTATTATTATTTATCATCAGATTTATTTTTAAAACAACGTGATGAATATGCTTCAGGCTCAACGCAGATTGCTTTAACGGATAAAGGTGCAAAGAATATTGATTTAGTAATTCCACCTCAAGACTGTCAGGCAAAGATTGCCGACAAATTAGATTCACTGCTCGCAAAAGTCAAAGACGCCCAAGCTAGGATTGATAAAGTTCCATTCATTCTCAAACGGTTCCGTCAGTCCATCCTTGCTTCAGCTTACTCGGGCGAATTGACAAAAGATTGGCGGGAAGCTAGTGGAGTAAAAGATGAATGGAAAGAATGTTGCATAAATGATGTAATTGATGATTTGAAATACGGAACTTCGAAGAAATGCTTTAAAGAGAAGAAAAAACATCTGGTCTTGCGAATTCCTAATATTGTCCAAGGTTACATAGATTTAGATGATATGAAGTATACTGATTTGCCCGATAAAGAATATGAAAAATTGAGATTGCAGTCAGGCGACATTCTTTTGATTAGATCAAACGGGAGTGTATCTCTTGTAGGCAGAACTGCTTTAGTTGATGATAAAACTGAAGATATGGCATATGCTGGTTATCTGATTAGGCTTCGCCTCAAAAAAGATTTAGTTCTTCCTGAATTTCTGCAATACCAGTTTCAAACATATGCTATGAGAATTCAGATCGAGCTTCCTGCCCGCTCGACTAGCGGGGTTAATAATATCAATAGTGATGAAGTTAAGAATTTAAAGATCACCTTGCCGTCAATTGATGAGCAAGAGGAAGTTGTTAATAAACTGCGTTCATACTTTGAATTTCTTCGTAAAAACGAACAAGAATATTTAAATGCAAAAAAATATACGGACAAGCTCAAACAATCAATCTTAGCCAAAGCCTTTAGAGGCGAGCTAGTATCTTGAGGAGGAATATATGAAGAAGATAAATTTAATTCAGGACATTGAATGTAATCTTGATCAGAAAAACATTGATCTAATGGGAACACGTCCTTATGTCGACGTTCTTGAAAGAATGATTGAGGAGAACATTGAAAATTATACACCTCTCACAATCGGTTTATTTGGACGATGGGGTAGCGGAAAATCTTCTATCATCAAGACACTTTCAGAGCGCTTAGCTAAAAAGAACACAAATAATTCAGTTAAGACCGTTATTTATGACGCATGGAAATATTCTGGTGACGCTTTTCGGCGTAGCTTTCTTCTTGAACTAAAAGATCAACTGAACCTCAAGCGGGAACAATGTTTTAGAAGTCTTTTATAAAGATAAACATGAAGATGTGAGTGCCCGAATAGGGGTTATAGATAACTGGTGGGTTATTTTACTTTGTTTTATTCCGCTTTCAGGATTCTTTGTTTTTGCCAGCAAGTCTGATATTGTACTTAAAAATTACATTGGGTTCTTATCCCTTGTTTTGACAGGGGCGCTTCTTCTTATTAGGCAAGCACTCGTGCAATACAAAATTTCGGTTACAACCCCAAAGGTTTTTTCACCAGAACAATTTAAAGAAATATTTGACGAAGCGATTAGTGCAGTCACAGGAATTGGACACAAAATTTGCTGGTGGAAGAAAATATTTAAAAAGGAAGATCAATGTAAACGGGTTGTTATTGTGTTTGATAACATAGACCGTTGTGACAAAGATGCCGCAAAAGAGCTTCTGTTGAATGTCAAAACGTATTTAGAACACAATAGGTGTATAGTTATACTTCCTGTAGATGATTCAGCCATTAAGAGCCATCTGCGTTATATTGGTGACGAAGAAGCAGAAGAATTTTTGAGAAAAATATTTAATGTTTCAATAAGAATTAAAGGGCTTAATAATGTTGATCGATACGATTTTACAATAAATTTGATTAAGAAATACGAATTGGGATTTTCTAATGAGGTGGCTAGTGTTATTTCTCAAGAATTTGCTAAAAATCCCAGACGCATTATTCAATTTTTAAATAGTCTGGCGATTGAAAAAGAAATTGCTATTGAGCAAGAGGCCACTGATCAAATTCCGCGAAATAGTGTGACACAAAATATTGATTTTTTGGCAAAGATTTTGTTGCTTAAGGAAGAATATTCCTTTTTGTATGAAGCGATTCTTTTTGATGGTTTAAATCTTTCGATATGGGAAGATTTGTATAAGGATACTAAAGATAACAGTAGACGTAATGCAGAAAAAAATGAACTTCAGATGTTTTTTGGGCGAACATCGGGAATAGTTACACCTAAAAATATACGACCATACTTAATGTTACAGTCAAAAGATGATTTGATCTCGGCAGAAGTAATAAATTTAATTCAGGCAGGGAACTATGAGAAACTTGAAGAAACAGTCACGAAAGAATCAGTAGATTATAATATGTTTTTAAATTATATCAATGATCAATTAGATAAAAAATTGGTTGTCAGAAAACTGGCGGCAAATCCAGAATTAGGATTTTTGATATGGTGTTTTGCCCAAGATACAATAAAAGAAGACTTGAAGAAAAGTCAGACGAGATTTTATAGATATTTCAATTATCTTAAATCTGAGCATATTGGCAACTTTAATTCACTTGATCTCATTAAGTGTGCCCACTTTTTGAAAAATCAAGGCCAGGATGGCTTATATAATGCAGTAATTTCCTATATCAATTCTGATGCTGATTCAAAAGCAGAAGTTCTTATAGGGTTCATAGCTGTTTTTCACAGTATGCAAGATTTGAATAAAATAAATGATCGTGTTAATAAGGCTATGGTAGAAGATATTAATGTTTTTAAATCAGTCATGCCCTATTTTAGAAAAGTTAAAATTAAACAAGGATATATCAAATCAGAAACTATGAATAAACATGTAGCGGCCTTAACGGCGAAGCGGACAGAAAATGACGTGGCAATATGTGAAATAGTGAGACTTTGTTTATCGGCCAATTTGTTGCCGGATGAGATACACAATACATTCTTGCAAAATGTGCTCGGCTTTCTTAAGGCCGATCAAACTCCAGTATGTCACAAATTTTGGTTTGATAATGTTAAAGGATGTATGAAGGTTGATGCAGAAGGATCAAAGTTCATTCAATGGACAAAACAGTCGTTCAATTCACCTGTGTTTATAAATCGAACAAATGCTCAATGGAAAGAAGCTCTTGTAAGCATGATCATTATTATAGATGAGTGTTTTATTTTAGGCGATCATAGTGTGTGGTCGTCGCTGGCGAAAGTTTATGAACTCAATGACGACTTGGGCTTGATCGCTAATAGTGCACTTCAACGAATCGTCAGTAGCACAGAACCTGATAAATGGAATTTCCTTGATAGTGTGATCGCAAAGACTTCAAACATGAGTATTGCTGATGATTATTTTGTAGTGCTGGGTAGTATTCTTGAAAAAGTAGTCGACCAAGATATTATTAAGAGCAAGCCTGTTTTATTGAAAAATTGGTTAAATTACGTTATCGCAAAAAACGACATTGGTGATAATGAAAAGAGGATACTCAAACAGTATTGCAAGAATGAAGCGTTTAAGGGGTTGTGCAAAGAAAATTTAGGATTAGCAAAAGAACTTTTTAAAAAAGCAATGAGCATAACTTTGAGGGAAGTAATTGATGCGACTGTGGATATAATTCTAGACGATGCTTCCCCCGCTGATATTAAATACTTAATAGAGAGCAAGTATGAGTTTGTAGATAAGATAAAAACAGTGATTCAGGATAATGTTAATTCCGGAAACGATGAAATCGAGTGGATGAATATAGTTATTGATAATGAAAATCTATGGACAGATTCTGAATACAAAAATATTTTGGAAGATAAATTGGTGCATTTAGCTACCGGAACGCATGAGCAGAAAAAACAGGGTAAAACATTATGGACTAATGTTGCGCAAGATAAGATATCAAAGGCCAAGAAAGGTATGATTGAAAAAGGCATATCTGAAATAGAAGAAGTTAACGAAGATGAAAAAGGCGAAGACGAGGCTGAGTAAAATAAAGTTGATTTTTGGTCTTTTACCTCGCTTTCACCAGTTTTTTTGATAAAATACTTTTTTGATAAGGCAACGAAGTATTAATCGGTTGATCACGAGATATATAAAAAGGGGCCGGCTATATTTTAATGTAATTCAGTATTGTGTTTCCGAAATTCCAGAATTTTAATTTTAAAAGTAGTTTAAAATAAAAAGGAAGTAGGATGGGAGCCCTAAAAAAGGGGTTTAGGGGAAAAGATTGTTTTTCCCTATCGATGAGTTACACTTCTTTGCGGAAGGGAAAGTAATATTGGTATAAAAGGTGTCTGAGCTGTCCCCTTTAACATTATGAATAAAATAGGAGAAAGATAATGTCGGAGTTATATAAAATAATGTTAACAGCTGCATTTACTATACTGGGAGGTGTTATTATTTATACATTAGGGCAAATTATTGCCAAGTTTTTTATTGAACCAATTCATAAACAACTAATGTGTATTGGAAAAATTAGCGACTCTTTAATATTTTATGCAAACCAATATTCTAATCCGGGGAGTGGTATGCCTGATGAGATGGATAAAGTGCAAAGAATACTACGCCAACAGGCCAGCCTACTAGTTTCAAAGACTCATGTTATAAAATGGTACGGCTTTTTTGAAATTTTTAAGTTCGTGCCAAAACGAATTGCAATATCAGAAGCCTCAAGGGAACTAATTGGATTATCAAATTCTATTCATGAAGGCAGGTCAGATTTTAATACCGCTCGAGTCAAAAATATCAAGAAAGCATTAAATATTAAATTTTAAAAAAAAGTGACGGTTGTAGTTAAAGTAATTAAGTATTGTGACTGAAGGGAGTCCTGAGTATTTTCGAAGGGTGCAAATTTCTTAAAGTAAAAGGTGTCTGATCTACCCCTTTAACCATTTAGTAATATGAAGTAATGTGAATAATTTGGGAAAGAAGAGAATAAGTGTCTAATATACAGATAATAAATTGTCCAAATTGTAGCCAAAAACTAAGGATTCCCTTTGATCGGGGAATGTTAAGCATTAAGTGTCCGGCTTGTGGAAAAAAGTTCTTCTGGAGTAAAAAAGTAGGGATTTATTTAAAGACAACAACTTCAACAACATCTAAAATAAAATTCCCCAAGATATTTTTCAAAAATGCAGCAGTTGTTTCGATACTTATTATTGTAATCGGAATCGCTTTTTATTTCAGCACTTCTAAAGAAGAAACCGCAAATTTGGATATTAATCAGTTTGTTACAAAAAAATCTACTACTAAGAAAATTCCATCCTCTCAATCAATCAAAATAAGTTATTCAGATTTACTTGATAAAAATGAAATAGTGAGAACCGGTCAACCCTTAAAATCCGCTTTATCAATTCCTGAATTAAGGGCATCTGTGCAACCTTTTGTAGATAAATATTCTTTTTTACTGCAATATGCAGTTGAAATGATTAATGGTCCTGATTTGCATCCACATTATAACGTTGTTGACCAATATCCAGTTGGCTCAAAACAACCTGCTTGGGTGAGCATATTTCGCGGAGGGAGAATATTAATAACTACTGACAACCAAAATCACGCTAGAGTTTTTCTTATAGGGGGTGATCCCCAGAGTGCATATGCAGGTAATTATTCTATTATTCGCCATTGTTTAGCAGCCTTATTGCCACGAGATGGATCAAATTTGCACGTTGAAGTTTTTGCATATCAAAATGATTATGGGTTATCTGTACTGGATCTGAATCGTGAGCCCTATGTATTTGAAGCAGTAAATTTTCCACCACCGACCAATACTATTTCTCTTGATTTAATTGGATTGGAGGAGTTTTTCAAAGAATATGGGCAACTTGAAGGTGCTAAGTTGGATAAAAATGATGGGTTGACACTTTACGCTAGCAAGGGTTCAAAACAGACCATAGCTGGTTATGACATCTCGTTAGCAGATTTTGCTGTTGCATATAGAGCAGTTTTTCATCCTGGTGACAATAAAGCATTTATAAGTTTAGACCCAAATAAAGATCCAACAAAAGTGACTGTAAATTTTGGCGGGTTTTTAGAAGACACAAGAATGGGATCTGTGGTTTTAGAGGCGGACAAGAGGTTTAAAACCATTACAACTGGATTAGACCCAGATTCTTTTAAAGATATGAGGGATTATACAAGGGAATTTGTTCCAACATTTTTAACCTCTTGCGAAAGAGAATTATTGATTAAGCAATTTACCACAGAAAGTAAATGGATTGGGACAAGATTTTGGTTTTATCCAGAGTCAATTGAAGTAGATACGGATTTTGGATACGAATATGCGAAAATCATTAAACCGCAGTTTACTGCTGATGCAGAACGAAGCAAAGATGATTTTTCTTCGATAAAAGAATTTGAGAAAAAGAAGCAGGAAGCATTATCACCTAGTATTCGAAAAAATATAGACCATCTGAATCAATATTACTGGAAATATGAAATGGCTTATCCCGTACTTCATGAATTAACCAGCGTTGCGAGATTGATGGGGATTTGTAGTTGGTTAGAAAGAGCTAATCCTTGCTGGTTGGATCTTGATGCATTACTAGCAGTAGACTTGCCACCATTTAGAACAGATAGATGTAAAGCGCAGCTATTGTCAACTACTTTTTTACTTTATGAAGAACCGGGTAGAATTGATGAAAATTATGTGAAAAATAATTCTAAAACAGTGTATTTAAGTCCTATATTAGAAAAAACTGTTAAAAATTATTTTTTATGTCCTTCAAATGTTGCGAAGTATCTTTGCTATAAAAATAATGTTGATCAGCAATACGTGGATACTTTTGAATCAAAGGCTATGAACATTTTTATAAATAATTGCAATGATAAGGTTGGAGAAATTGTGAGAGAAAAAGAAGATTTAAAAGCCCTAGCGAGCTATGCGGCAGATGATCTTGTTGAGAAATATTTAATTGAACCAGATAGAAAAAAGTTAGAGATTTTAGCAAAAGATGTTGAAAATATTAAAAGAAAAATGAAAGATGCGGATATATATTCTTATAATTCGTATGTTGATAAACACAACCAGATTGTAGAACAGTATGAAAAGATTCGCATAAGGCTTAACAGAAAAATTGATATATGTAGTTTTTTTATAGTTGAGATTGGTGGTGGAATTAATTTGGAGTCAGAGCACTTCAATATAAAACAGACATCGAAAAGTTTTCAATTACAAAATTTCCAGAATATTGCCCCAAAAACAGGATTACATTGGAAATTAATAGAGGGTGGTAAATGGATTAGAAGCAGGAATAAGGTGGGGGGAACATCTTTAAAAAATGTTTTGCCAAAAGTGAATTGGGCTTCTGAGGCAGTTGTTGAAGCTGGTGGAAAAGAATATGAATACTTGAATACTGGAACGGGGAAAAAATATTGGGTTGAGACCGAACCTGGAAGTGACAATTGGAGGGATATGTCTAAATTTGAAGGTTCATCTTACCGTGAAAGGATGTATAAAGATTCAGAAAAGGTTCTTTATGTTGCTGAATTTAAGTCTGGTAACTTAGATTCTAATATCGTGGGGAAAATAGTTACTGAAAATAAAATAGTCTTTTCAAAATCTCCTAGTCGAAATTTAATAAAACCTGAAGAACCACCAATATGGTGGAAGAATGAATAGAAAAAGAAATAAAAAATAATAATTATTTATAAGAAACTATTTATTGTTCCATAGTATATTTTGTTATTAGTACCCGCATAAACACTTTAATGTATAAAGAAGAGAAAGCAATTCTATCTATGCCCTTAGGGCTTCGGAGGACAAGTTTTTTTGAAAAAATCAGCGGGGATTGGGGTGTTTTAAACAAAATAATTAAGTATTGTGACTGAAGAGAGTTTAGAGTATTTTTAAAGGGTGTGAGATTTCTTAAATAAAAGAAAGGATGTAAGAGTGAAAAATAAAATTTTAACTTTGCTAGTAATGGCAATTTTTGTATCTGGTTGTGCCACTGCGCCTGGTAAAATAAAAGCTAGTTATGTTTCT
>Ga0075122_10002068_pt1 | contig 13558 bp, 14 predicted proteins | sample AntAceMetag02UKB_FD_69790 | JGI IMG/M metagenome (GOLD analysis project Ga0075122, IMG submission 69790) | Saline lake microbial communities from Ace Lake, Antarctica - Antarctic Ace Lake Metagenome 02UKB | ecosystem: Environmental > Aquatic > Non-marine Saline and Alkaline > Saline | place... | reverse complement strand
AAAAGGAATTTTATCATAATAAGACTCTAATAATTCCAAATTAGTTATTACTCCAAACTTATAATCTTCCCCCCCATTTACTAGCCCCCTACAAAAGGCAGTTCCTAGGTGTATTTCCAATAATCTAGAAACAAATCCAGATAAATAACATCTATTCATTAATTTAATCTTTTCTTGCAATTCTTCCGCCCTTGCTTCAAGATTCATCAAATATAAAGACATAACTAACTTAAAAATTTATATGAGATAACATTTAAAATAACCAATTACATATTATTTATATGTCAAAACAAACTCTCTCAAAAACCCCTCACTTAAAATCTAACGCAACCCTAAGAGAAAAAATACAATTTTATCTAATAGACTGCAAAACCTTACCAGGTAAACTAATAGACATAGCAATTCTTCTTCTTAACTTCTTATTCATTGGAATATTCATCCTAGAAACATATCCTATATCTCAATCAACAAAAAATACTCTTTGGATACTAGAACTAACTATTGTAGGATTTTTTATAATTGAATACCTTGCAAGATTATATGGTGCAGAGAAAAGAATTAAACATATCTTCAGTATTTTTGGAATTATAGATTTAATAACAATAATACCAACAATCTCTTTAATAATAATTCCTGTGCAAACAATTAATCTAGGTGCAATAAAAATAATGAGAATTTTCAAAGTATTTAGAATTTTTAGATTCTTAAGATTTACCCAAGATCCGTATTTTTTCTTTGGCAAAATAACAACACACTTATTAAAAGTAGTTCAATTAATTTTTATTATCTTAACAATATTTTTCATCTCATCAGGATTATTCTGGCAAGTTGAAAATTCAATTAATCCTAATGTAGAAACCTTTGGAGATGCATTTTATTTTACAGTTGTAGCATTAACAACAGTTGGTTTTGGAGATATTCTTCCAATTTCAGAGGCAGGAAGAATAGTAACCATTTTAATGATATTATCTGGAATAGTATTAATTCCTTGGCAAGCAAGTAAAATAATAAGAGAATGGATTAATTCTAATAAAAAAAGAGTTATTTGCAAGAAATGTGGACTAACCTATCACGATAGAGATGCATCACACTGCAAATCTTGCGGCAATATAATCTACCAAGAATTTGATGGAAACTAAGTATATCTCAGCTACCAGCATCTTTTTAAACCAAACCATTTATCCCAAAATATGGAAAAACCAGAAGACCTATTTGTAGGTTTTGATATAGGGAGTGATTCTATTCATTATTCAGTATTAAACTCTAATAAAAACATAGTTTATTCTCCAAAGCCAATACCTCATCTAGCAGACCCAGTTCAAGCATTAAAACAAGCCTGGAAAAACATAACCACTAAATTTAACCTAGAAGACATCAAAAACACAGCATTTACTGGGAGTGGTTCAGAATCTTTTCCAGAAATAATGCCCGGAGTTACACAGGAATATGATAGTGTAACAATTCCAAAAGGAGCAAAAATAATTGAACCCGATACAGAATATATATTCCACATGGGTGCTAAAGACGCATATTTTTTTAGTTTAGCAAATATAAATGGGATGAGTATTATTACTGAAGCAAGACCAAGTAGTAAATGTGGAGGAGGTTCTGGAACACTAATTGCAAAACAATGTAATAGATTACTAGAATCTGAAGTTTCACAAGAAGAGATTTTTACAAAAGCAGAAGAAATGGCAAGAAACTCAGAAAATCCAAGTAAATTCTTAGCAAGATGTGGTATTGTAATCCAATCAGATTTAATTCACAAACAAAATGAATAAATTTAGTCACAGTATAGATCAAAGAAAACCCGCTTGCAACTAAGGCATAAATTGACCCCGCAATTAAGCTATTAATTAAAAGTTGTGTGAATACCATCCTGCCTCTTTAAACTAAAAAATTTTTAAGATATATTAATGTTTGTATAAATTACAAAAAAAACCCAATCTATTTCTTCTCAATCTTCTTTCCTTCTTTCATTCCCAAATAAAAATTCTTATAGAATAGGATACTAAAAGGAATGGTAACTAAACCAACCCCCCAATTAGATAATTGATCAATAATTGAAGTTAAAACAATAACATAAAAAGGCATTGTTTCACCGATACCAAAAGGAAATGCAATTGCAAAATTAATTATTCCGCCAACAATTGAAAATGCAATAGAAACTAAAAGCATAATCAATCCGAATAAAAAGAGATATCCCAAAGTCATCCACCATCTATCTTTAATAATTCTATGACTTTCTTTCAAGGATTTTAAAATTCCTTTGTTTTCTCCAATTAAAACAAAACCTGCAAAAACCCAAAACACTGCAAAAATAATACCTGGGACAATAAACAGTAAAAATAATCCTGCTAAAAATATAAACTCAACAACAGAAAACCAGAAAAATTTCCAAAAATATTTCTTTCCACCAAGAAGAGTCTCTTTAAAATTCATTTCTTTTTTTCTATATAATGCACTATAAATAAAAGATGTTCTCATAAAAATCCCTAAAACAAAAACTACAATAAATAATAACGCACCAATTATCCAATAAGGCATAACACCTGAACTCAAAAAGAAATCAATATTTTGCTGAGCAGTTTCTAGACTTATCAAATTACTATTAAAATTATAAACAAATAAAATTCCAAGAATGAATATCAATAAAGCAGGGATAACAGAAAATATTAAAAATATTTTCAAAAAAACTTTAAAATTATCCTTATATTCTTTCCAACTATCTGTTAAAATATCACCAAACTCTTTTTTCATAAAATAATTAGCCTATTCGCATTTATAAATCTAATCCTAAAAAACCTTAGTTTTTTTAAATATTGTTAAAGAAATAATCCAAATCAAAACAATAATCCCTGATAAAATCCAGAACAAACCAGAATTACCTTGAAATGGCAACTTAATATTCATCCCATAAATACCTGCCAATAAAGTAGGAATCGCTAGAAAAATCGTAAAAACTGTTAAGATAGTAATATTTTTATTAAGATTATGATTTAAAGTAGTAGAATAATAATCCCTCATATTGCTAATCGTCTTTAATGCAGAATTACAAGTATTCAAAGTCTGATCTAAATCAATAATCAAATCCTCAATAAATTCAGTTTCATCTTCATCAAATTTCATAACCCTAATTTTTATAATATTTTTACATAAGTCAATTAAAGGAGAAAAACTAGAAAGATAATCATTCAAGATATCTTCCTGTAAAACCAAATCTAAAATATCTTTATTGTTTAACCTTAGAATATTTCTTTTATCTTTTTTAACTTCTTTTAAAATTTTAAGAACATTTTTATTATAACTTCTTGAGATATAAGATAAAATTTGTAAAAAAGTTTTAGTTCGCTTATTTGTAAAAAATCCCGAAGATCCTGTAAGTTTATCAAACATCCCTAACTCTTCCTTAGCAATTGTAATAATGCAATTTTTTGCAAAAACAAATAAAAATGAAGAAGTAGACTCTTGCCCAGAATATCTTGGGACTCTTAAATAAGAATAAACAATTCCCTCATCCGATTCTATTCTTGAATTTTCATAGACATCTAAACCATCCACAATATTTTCTTTTTCTAACTTAAACTCATCAACTAAAAATTTAATTTCATCTTCATTAGGATCAATAACCTTAATCCAACAATCTTTAGAATATTCTTTCAACGTTTCTAATTTCTGCCCTTTCTTAGTTCTTTTAAAATAAGTTATCATATCCAACTTATCAAATTAGAATATTTAAACTTACTCTCCTTCAAAACAAACTAAAGAATAAACCGGCCACTTACTTAATTTTTCTCTACCTTTTAGTCCAAGCAATTCAACAACAAAAACACATTCAGCAACTTTTCCACCAATTTTTTCAATTAAATTACATCCTGCAGCAGCAGTCCCACCCGTAGCAATTAAATCATCAACAACTAAAACATTATGACCCAATTGAATCGCATCCTTATGAACTTCAACCTTATCTGTCCCATATTCTAATTCATATTCTTGACTTACAACTTCTCCAGGTAATTTACCTGGTTTTCTAATTGGAACAAAGCCAACACCCAATTTATCTGCCAACATACTTCCAAAAATAAATCCCCTTGCCTCAATACCTGCAACAACATCTATTTTCATATCCTTATATCTATTATACAAAACCTCATTCACCCGACTAATTCCTTCACTATCTCCCAATAATGTTGTAACATCCCTAAACATAATACCTGGCTTAGGAAAATCAGGAATAGTCCTTATCTTAGATTTAATAAATTCAGAGTCATTATTTCCAATTTTAGGAATAACATTCAACAAAAGTTTTTTTACTTTTTCAGAATTCTCACTCATTGTTTTCATCACCATTTCAAACGTAACACTTTCTTCTCCTTCTTTCCAACAATCATAATCAGTAGACATTGCAATAGTTTGATAAGGAATTCCCATTTCATTAGCTAAATTACATTCAGGACATCCAGTCATACCAATTATATCTGCCCCTAAATGCTTAAACATAAAACTTTCTGCTTTTGTTGAAAATCTTGGGCCCTCAATAACCACCATTGTAACTTCATTATCATAATTAAAACCTAATTCATTACAACATTCACATAATAACTCAGTCAATTCTGCATCATAAGGTTCGGCCATAGAAGTATGAACTACTTTATCAGAATCATAAAAACTATTTTTCCTATTTTTAGTAAAATCAATAAACTGATTAGGGAAAACTAAATTTCCAGGTTCTATCTCTTCTCTTAAACTTCCAACAGCACTTGTAACTAAAATAACATTACATCCTTCTTGTTTTAAGGCATAAATATTTGCCCTATAATTTACCTGACTAGGCGGAATATCGTGATTTTTTCCATGTCGTGCTAAAATACAAACATTAACTCCTTTAATCTTTCCGCAAGTTAAAGCACTTGAAGGGCTCCCATAAGGAGTATCTACCCTTTTTTCTTGATAATCTTGCAATAATTCAGGATTATCTAATCCACTTCCCCCAATAATTCCTATTTTCACCATATTAAAAATAAAAGATTTTATTTTAAAAACATATAGACAGTTTTATATACATTTTTTAGCATACAATCTTATGGCAAAATATAGAACTTACGAACCAAAGCCAGAATTTATTGAAAGAATGAAACTTTTACTTAAAGATGAAGCAGATGTAAAGGAATTCTTTGAAACAGCTAAAACAAGACCTAGAAAATCAATAAGAGTGAATACCCTAAAAACTTCTCCAGAGGAATTAATTAAAACGCTTAAAGAGAAAAAATGGGAAATTACTCAACTACCTGACAATCCTGAAATAATTCAAATTCAATCAGAACTTCAACCAGGAGAATTAGGGACAACAATAGAACATATCCTGGGCTATTATTATTCTCAAGAAATAACCTCAATGATGCCAATTCTAGCTCTTCAACCAGAGGCCAGCGATACTCTCCTAGATGTAGCAGCAGCACCAGGTTCAAAAACAACCCAAGCAGCAGCATTAATGAAAAATCAAGGAACAATTATCGCTAATGATGTTTCAATGCCCAGAGTATCTATTCTAGCTGCAAACCTAGAAAGAGCAGGAGTAACAAATACAATTGTTACAAGACATGATGGATCAGCATTATGTGAAAGATTAAAACAATCTAAATTAAGACCTAATAAAATTTTAGCAGATGTTCCATGCTCCGGAGAAGGAAATATTAGAGTATCTCCAAGAACGTTTTTAGAATGGAATGAAAAGATTTTCAAAAGATTTTCTAAACTTCAAAAAAAAATAGCATCTTCCGCCTTAGAAATTCTTCAACCAGGCGGAGAAATGATTTACTCAACTTGCACTCATGCACCAGAAGAAAATGAACTTGTTCTTCAATCCCTCTTAGATAACTTCGATATAGAAATTCAAGAAATTACTCTACCAATAAAATCAAGACCAGGGATAATCAAATGGAAAGACAAAACTCTTTCTCCAGAATTAAAAAAAGCACATAGAATTTATCATCATGATAATGATCTGGAAGGATTTTTTGTATGTAAAATTAAAAAATTGTCTGATAAGACAAAAGAAAAATAATAAAATGAAAAGCAAAACTCAAATAATAGCAACAATCGGTCCTGCAAGTAATAAAAAACAAATCATAGATAATATGATAAAAAATGGAATGGATATTGCAAGAATAAATACTAAATGGGCAAAACCAGAAGAAACAATAAAACTAATTCAAAAATTAAATAAAACTAAATGCAAAATACTAATCGACATTAATAATAAAAAAAATTTAAACTGGATTAAAAAACAAGATATTGATTATCTTGCTATCTCCTATGCGGAATCTAAACAACAAATAAATGAAATTAGAAATATTCTTCCTAAAAAAATAAAAATAATATCTAAAATAGAAACCAAAAAAGGATTAAAAAATATTGACAATCTTATTCAAGCGAGTGACGGAATCATGATTGCACGAGGAGATTTAGGAAAAAATATACCATATGAAAAATTACCGATTACCCAAAAAATAATTATTAGAAAATGCAATAAAAAGAAAGTATTTGTAATAACTGCAACAGAAATGTTAATGTCAATTACAAAATCAAAAACACCTGAAAGAGCAGAAATAACAGATATCGCCAATGCGGTTCTAGACGGTTCAGATGCTTTAATGCTATCAGAAGAAACAGCAATAGGAAGCTATCCTTCACTTGCAGTAAAAATAATGAATAAAATAATTAAAGAATTAGAAAAAAATAGAGGTTTGTTAAAATGAAAATAATATTTGGATCAGAAAAAAAACGAATAACAAAACAACTTCAAGAACAATTTGGAATAGAAAAAATTACTCAACTCTTAATTAGATTTGGGAAAGAAAAAATAAGGGCATATTCTGGAAATCTTGCAACAGAAGAATTAACTCACTTAGATAGGATATTAAGAATTGAAACAGCAGGATTATACATCGCAAAACAACAAAATGATGGAATAAGACTAACAATTGATGGAGTTCAATTATTCAAAAATCAAATTAAAAAAAATATCTTAGAATTAAATGATAAACAAAAACAAGAATGGCTTCAAGGTCATGATTTAGATATTAATCTAGAAAATACATTTAAAATAATAAAACATAAAGACAAATTACTTGGCTGTGGAAAATCAACAGGTGAAAGAATTACCAATTTCGTTCCGAAAGAACGAAGAATAAAATAATCTAAACCAACCCCACACTCTCTTGACCAGACATTTCCCCAAATCTAACACTCAATTCTTCAGCAACATTATGAAAAATTTCATCTAAATTTTTAATTAGATTTCTATTTCTGGTAGAGGTTAGTGAAACTTTAGGATCATACAGCAATATCCCTATACCTAATGGATTATCTCCTGATTTAACAGGATAAGTAGTTAATTTCAAATCAATAGGATTTTCCCCACAAGTTTTTGCATCATAATGAGACAATTTAGTCCCTGCAGTTAATGCCGAAAGAATTCCTTCAGAACCTTTCAAATAATCAGAATCAACTTTTCTTAATAATTTAGCAAATGTTAAGGAATCTGCTTCTTTCTTATCTATTTTAAAAAATTTCAGAGTGGCAGGAGTATAGGTAAGGTTTTTTGTAACACTATTATAAAAAAGAAAAGGAACTTTTTTTATTCTTGGATCTAATTTCACAACAGTCCCAATTGCAACATCTGTTGCAATCCCATAAGCATTATCACTTAAAAACTCAGATTTTGCTTCAGCAAGACCCATCCTTGTTTCTAAGGATCTTGCACATCCTTCCTCCCAAGATCTTAATGCCTCAGTATTTCCTTGGTTATCTGCAACCCTTTCCTCAATAACATCTGTTCCCGTTTTTATATTTCTACATAATTTTAATGCTCTAGTCAGTTGTCCTCTTATCCCAGGAATTCTAACTCTTAAATCAGAATATTTATTATCAAGAAAAGTATAATCTATTTGAGATCGACTTAATGAGTTTCCTAAAAAATCTACCTGTTCCCCTAATTCAAAATTTCTCTCAATTGAATTTTCTAATTCTCCCCTTAATTTATTCCTCTCAACAATAGCTTGATTATAATCAATAATTTTTATATAATTCTTACTAGGGTGAATTAAAATATTCCAAAAATCCTTAAATCCTTCCTTAAAACCCATAAAATCATTACTTTTTGAAGATATTTAAAGCTTTATATACATTAAAATTTTCATAAAACTATAAAAATTAAAAATGAAAAACCAAGAAGATTACAAGAAAGCTGGAGAAATAGCAATCAAAATTAAAGAATATGCTAGAGAACTAATAAAACCAGATATGCCCTTATTAGAAATAGCTCAAAAGATTGAAAAAAAGATTGAAGAGTTAGGAGGAATATCTGCATTTCCAGTTAATCTCTCAATAAATGATATTGCAGCACACTATCATCCAATACTAGGAGATGAAACAAAGGCACAAGGTCTTCTCAAAATAGATGTAGGAGTGCATATAAATGGATTTATCGCAGATACTGCATTTACATTAGACCTAACACCTAACAGAGAACACGCAGAACTCATCAAAGCATCAGAAGAAGCACTCAAAAACGCAATTAAACTTCTAGATAAAAATCCTACACTAAATGATATCGGAAAAGAGATTCAAGAAACAATTGAATCAAAAGGATTTTCACCAATTGTAAATTTATCAGGACATGGTTTAAATGAATATGATTTACATTCAGGTATAACCATTCCCAATTATGCAAATAATAATGAAAATAAATTAGAAGATGATAATGCTTATGCAATTGAACCCTTTGCAACAACTGGAGAAGGAAAAATCTATGAAGGCCCTTCATCAAATATATATTCATTAATTGAATTAAAAAATACTCGAAATTTAACTGGAAGAAAAATTTTAGATTATGTCTGGGATAAATATCAAGCACTACCTTTTTCGTTAAGAGAAATGCAAGAACAATTTGGTCCAATGGCAAGATTAGCAATAAAACAAATGGCTCAAGAAGATATTTTACACGAATATCCTCAATTAATTGAAAAATCCCATAAACCTGTTTCTCAAGCAGAACATACAATCATAAAATTTAAAAATGAAATTATCGTTACAACATAATAAGAGATAAAAAAACAAAATGCAAAAAACAAGAGATATGAACCACGAAATAATAAGAAAACGTCTTATTGAAATATATCAAGAATACACTAAATCTAAATCTAGTGCAGCTTCAATTACAAAAATGAAAGAAGTTGTAAAAGAATATGATGATGTAATTGAATTATTAGATGAAACATTAAACTGTGCTTTTGGTATTATGGAAGCAATTACAAAAAAAGAAATCAAAGATAAAAAAGAAGAAGATCAAATTGTTTCAGAAATGACTAAAGAGCTAGAAAATAAAAGTTATTTAGGTGTTACAGGAACAGATGAAACGTCAGAAGATAAAACAGAAGAAATATCAAAATAAAGATTATTCTTCAGAATTTTCTTCATTATCACTGCCACCACCAAAAATTCCTTTAAAGAAATTTCCTATACCTTCAAAAATATTTCCAACAACACTTTTTTCTTCTTGATTAACATAACCTTCTTGCCCAATCCCCAGACCTGTTCCTGATTCATCACCAAATTCTGAACTTCTATCAATACATTCTAAATCAACAGTACATTCATAACCTTCTCCAGAATCTCCAGTTACAAGAGCTGCCTCCATGTGTTCTCCCTGAGCCATACAAGCATCTTCTTTTTCTCTCCATAATTCATCTGTTAAACAAGGACCTGAATATAAATGAACACATTCATTAGCACATCTTTGACAAATCTCATTCCCAGTTTCTCCCTCTCCCTCAAAAGTTCCACTTCCACAAATAATTGTTGAATCTTCTGCTGCAACACAATTTGAAATACATTTTTGTTCTTCACTCATATCTGATTCATCAGGAGCATCTCCTTTCATGCCACATTCATTTTCACATGTTTCAACATTTGCTCTTTGACAATTAAAATCTTTTTCATCATCACAACCTCTAATGATACATTGTTGCATACATCCTTCCCCTTCATTGGTAGGTTCTGGTTGAGGGGCAACACCACATTCAGTCATACAAACACTTTCATCTTTTCCTTCATCAACAACACATCTTTTCAAACAAGCAGAATCTTCTGCACTTGGACCTCCATAACCATCTTCTCCAGCCATACTACTTTGCTCAAAATCCATGATAGTAGAATCTCCATTTGAAACCGCATTTCCAGTAATTTTATTCCATAACCCACTATCAATAAATGCAAAACTAGAAATTACTAAAAATAATACAAAACAAACCCCAATTCTAACACTCTTTTTCATAAATAATCAATAGAAAACGTATTTAAATATTTATCTCTCAAGATAAAAAAACTATTTCTTCTTACTCTTTTTTTGATTATCATTTTCACTCTTCTCGTTTCCATCACCCTTAACATTTTTCATTAATTTTTCCATATCTTGTACTCCTGAATCTGAAAGATTATTAATTTCCTTACCCAATTCCTTAAAAGCTAAATCAAAATCTTCTTTACTAATCTTCATTTCAATTTCTGATTTTTCACTTTTGCCTTTATCTCTCTCTTTCTTATCCTTTCCTAAATAAACCCTCTTAATGGCATTCAACCCAGCATTCCTACAAAGAGCCTCTATATCTGCACCAGTCCACCCATCACCCTTAACAGAATAATCTTTAAGATTCACAGATTTATCCAAAGGCATTTTTCTTGTATGAACTTCAAAAATCTTAATTCTCATAGCCTCATCAGGAATAGGCAATTCAACATGAGCATCAATTCTTCCAGGCCTTAAAATAGCAGGATCAATCAAATCTTTCCTATTTGTTGCTGCAATTATCATAACTTTTTCTAGCTCTTCAACACCATCTAATTCTGTTAACAATTGATTAACAATCTTTTCAGTAGAATCATTCATAGAGCTACCTCTTAATTTTGAAATAGAATCAAATTCATCAAAAAAGATAATTGCAGGAGCAACTTGTCTTGCCTTCTTAAAAATTTCTCTAACATGCTTTTCACTTTCTCCAACCCACTTACTTACTAATTCAGGTCCTTTAACAGAAATAAAATTAGCATTAGATTCATTTGCAACAGCCTTGGCTAACAATGTTTTACCTGTTCCCGGAGGCCCATGCAATAAAATTCCCTTAGAAGGTTTAATTCCAGCTTTCTCAAATAAATCAGGCCTCATTAAAGGAAGCTCTATTAATTCTCTTAATTTATCCTTAGCTTTTTCTAATCCTCCAATATCTTTCCAAGTAGTACTTGGCTTATTAATCAAAACCTCTCTCATTGCAGAAGGTTCAACCATTTTCAAGGCATCAACAAAATTTTGCTTACTAACTTTAATTTGATCCAAAATATCAACAGGAACTCTTTCTTGAAGATTTTTTAATTTAGCAAAATGCGGTTTAATTGCTTTCAAACCTGCTTCCTTACTTAAAATCTCTAAATCTGCACCAGTATAACCCATAGTTTTATTTGCAATTTCATCAAAATTAACATCAGGACCTAAGGGCATACCTCTTGTATGTATTTGCAATATTTCTTTTCTTCCAATTTCATCAGGAGGATTAATTTTTAATTCCCGATCAAATCTTCCAGGTCTTCTTAATGCCTCATCAATATCGTCAGGCCTATTTGTTGCAGCCATAACAACAACTTGACCTCTTGATTTTAATCCATCCATAATTGTTAATAATTGAGCAACAATTCTTTTTTCTGTTTGATCTATTCCTTCTCCCCTTTTAGGTGCAATAGAATCAATTTCATCAATAAAAACTATTGCTGGGGCATTTTTAGAAGCTTTTTCAAAAATTTCTCTAATATGTTTCTCACTTTCTCCATAATACTTAGACATAATTTCTGGACCTGCAATTGAATAAAAATTAGCATCTGTTTCAGTTGCAACAGCTTTTGCCAATAAAGTCTTACCTGTTCCCGGAGGACCTGTCATTAAAACACCCTTAGGAGCTCCAACCCCTAATTTCTGAAAAACTTCAGGATTTTTCATAGGCAACTCAACCATTTCTCTAACTAATTCAATTTCATCTTTTAATCCTCCAATATCTTCATAAGAAATACCAGTCATCCCCATTTCTCCACTAATAACATCATCACTTACAATAACTTTGGTAGCAGGAGTAACAATTATATTCCCTTTAGGAATTGTTTTTGAAATAACATAATTAAGCCTAGTTCCAAAAACATCAATAACTATTTTTTGTCCTGCACTAAATGGTTTATTTAATAATTTAGTATGAAAATATTCTTTAGGGTCATTACTAAACTGAATTCCCTCCTGGGTCGGAGACAATGTAACCGATTTTGCTTCTGAAATTTTTTCAGCTTTTTTAATTTCAATTTTTTCTCCAATAGAAGAATTAATATTACCTCTAATGGTTCCATCAATACGAATTATTTCAGAACTAACATCATTATTCAAAAGACGCATAACTTTAACAATAGCTTTAGAACCCCCCTTAATTTCAACTAAATCACCTGAAACAATATCTAATTTCTCCATAATCTCTGAAGAAATTCTAGCAATTCCCTTATCGATATCTTCTTGCAAGGATTCTGCAACTTCCAAAATTATTAGTTCATTATCTACCATAGTTATTTTTTAAACACAACCTCCAAAACTCCATTTTTTAATGTAAAATCAAATTTTTTAGTTTTAACAAAATCAGGGATTGTTTTTTCAATATGCCTACCCTGTCCTAATTTTTGAGATAAATAACTTTGTATATTTTCTCCTTGTTTTTTACTAGCATCAATAATTATTTTCTTACCCTTAACAGCAACCAATACATCTTGTTTCCTATAACCCAACAACTCAAAAACCAAAAAAATCTTATCACTAGTTTCAACAAAATCAATTATTCTTTCTTCTTGTTCACCTTTAATAACCTGATTTTGTCTATTTGAAATGCCCTGCTGTCTTTTAAAAACTTCATTAAAAATTTCCTCAAACGAATCATCCTCATTAAAAAATCCCATATTGTTTTTCCTTTATATTTATTTTATTATTTATTTTTAAATTTTAACCTAAATACCCTGCACTAGGTTGATCTAAGGCAGCCTTAGCACTCTTTAAATATTCAGTTTCAATTCTTCTATACTTATCAACATCACCTTTAGTAACACTAGCACTAACTTTTCTCAGAGCATCTTCAAAATATTTCATTTTAACCTCTGCAGCTTCAATATTTTCTCTTAATGCAAGCATTGCAGCCTCTCTAACTAAACTTTCAATATCTGCTCCAACATAACCTTCTGTTTGCTCAATTAACCTATTGATATTGACATCCTTACCTAAGGGCATCTTCTTAGTATGAATCTTAAATATTGCTTCTCTTCCTTCTTTATTTGGAGAAGTAACTAATTGAATTCTATCAAATCTTCCAGGTCTTAACAATGCACTATCTAACATATCAGGCCTATTTGTAGCAGCAATAACAACTACATTAGATAAATCTTCAATACCATCCATTTCAGCTAATAATTGATTCAAAACTCTTTC
>Ga0075122_10002067_pt1 | contig 13561 bp, 12 predicted proteins | sample AntAceMetag02UKB_FD_69790 | JGI IMG/M metagenome (GOLD analysis project Ga0075122, IMG submission 69790) | Saline lake microbial communities from Ace Lake, Antarctica - Antarctic Ace Lake Metagenome 02UKB | ecosystem: Environmental > Aquatic > Non-marine Saline and Alkaline > Saline | place... | reverse complement strand
AGTCAAAAACTAACACCCTATTTTGAGGGGTGTGAAAACGATTTCGTCGACGGTATTTTATTAGTAAATGGGCGAGAAGTCAGTCTCCGTATATATGTATATATACTGTGTGTATGTAGGATGAAGAGGGTATTCAGAAAAAATTACTGCTTTGATTTCTTTCCACACATTGTACAAAAGATACTGTTTCTTCCCAATAAATATCCACAAGCAGTACAATATTTACTTGCCGTTATTTGTTTTTTGACAGGAGTTTCTTTTTCTTCCTTTACTTTTTTCTTCCTTGTCGCTGGTTTTTTCTTCCTCTTAGCATAGAAGAAAAATGCGGTGGAGCCACCAATCAAAACTAGAAAGATAATTAAAATCGTTGTTCCCGTTGATGATGAACCATCATTTATTGAGTAAGAGGAACCACGGCTAGAATTAGAACCATCACTTACAGATAAATCCTTTTGAGCAGCTTGTCCTATTTCACATTGATGACCCTCATCACAATAAGACCCCGCCTCACAATTTTTATCTAAACAACATCCAACAGCCTCTTCTGAATAAGAACATTTTCCACCAATACACCTGGGATTCTTCAATATATTCATAGTCCAGTCACATTGCCCGGATACACCACAATCAGTATCTGAATTACACTCTACTTCTTCTTTACATGTAAACGTATCTATATCACAAAACATACTACTTCCACAATCAGTATCCCCACAACATTGAACTATTTCGCTATTGATAATCTCACATCTTTGCCCAAAGGTATTTGTAGATGTTTGTGGAGCATTCTCTTGAGCTCCTGCCACATCTCCATCAAGATTTAACAAGCCACCGGATATTTCTGTTAATTCTCCAGGTATAGACCCATAACTTCTGCATCCATATTCTTGAAGGGTCTTTCCAGTACATTCCTTGTTCCCATAAGTATGACTGCTACAATCATTGTTTGAAGAACAGCTTTCATTCTTGTATCCACATATATGCCTATTCCCAGATACCCAAGACATCACACAAGTTGGGCTCGGAGTAGTAAGGGGAACGGTATAAGATGTCCTTTCCTTTTTGTTGCTCATACCTATATCATAAACTACCCCTCCATTCGGAGTAAAGGCACATCCATCAGCCCCAGAAACAGCAACTCCTCCTGCCCCACAAGCCGCTCCAGAAAATTTTAATATTGGTTTAGTTATCTTTATCTCCACGGGTTTACTTGGATTCAAACATTCAGACTCTAAATAAACATGATCTCCTGAATCCATGTACTTCTTTCTACTATACTCCACATCACACACCCATCCATCACATAACGTAGTATCCAAATGACAATTACCAAAACCGACATACCACTCTTCGTTATCTTCTACACTTTCTACATAACACTCATCCGCATATTCAGGGCACACCCAAGAGTCTTCATCGGAAATCTGCTCAGTTATAGTAGACTCCTCCGCGTAACAACCAGTAAATTCATAATCATTACAAAAAATCGGAGTAAAACTTTCAGCCCCAACAAAACTAGCCAAAAATAATCCCAACGCGATTAACAAAATCAATCTCTTCATCCTATCGTTTTAATCTTGAATTTAGTTATTCCGATATCAACATAAACATCAATATACTTTCTTTGAGTATTGCCAGTAAAAAGATTCGCGATTCCAGTCCCAACAGATTTTAAAGTACTAAGATGATTAATATCTAGATCAACAGAAATATCTTTTTGGGAATAAGGAGCCATTACAAAAAAATCCGTTTTTCCTTCTGCGACTTTATTGCTTCCAGAATTTAAGTCGTAGGCAATCCTTCCGAAGACAATGGGAACAAACGTAGGATTTTCCATCCTTATACTGCTCTTTAAAGAAGTTTGAGACAAGCTGACATCAACACCAGAATTTAGGACGCTTGATGCGACACTGTCTACCGAAATTACTGGGGCCAACTGGCCCATAGCCCAAAAATTCAAAATAATATATCCGACAATAGCTAAGAATATTATAAATTTGAAGAACCCAGCATTACTAGTGTTTCTGACTATTTTTTCTGCCTCTTCTTCAATCTCCTCAGCGCACTCCTTGACATTCCCTATAATTTCCTTAATCTTGCCGCCACAATTCTCACAGAATGAGTCTTCTTCTTCAGACTTCTTTCCGCACTTGTGACAATATGACATAGGATTAGCATCAATCGCAAGTATAAAAAATTAACCCAAGAAACACTTGAAATGGTGTGTCAAAAATATCCAATAAGGAGTAGTTTTTTATAAGATGAAACCTTAAAAATCACATGGAAGGAAATATAAAAGATTTGATTAAAACAGGGGAGGGATATAATTTGGAGTTTAAGAGAACTCTCGGTGCTGGATTAGATAAAGAGATTTGCGCTTTCGCAAATGCCAAGGGTGGAAAAATTATTTTAGGGGTTGAGGATTCGGGAGAAATAAACGGATTTAACCTCTCTAATGCAGACACCTCAAGGATTCAGAGTATTGCCAGAAACATGGATCCAAGTTTCAATGTGGATATCGAGACAATCGAGAATGTAGTTGTGATTAATGTCGCAGAAGGAAAAAACAAACCTTATTCTATTGGAGGAAAATTCTATCTAAGAATCGGTGCAAACTCGCAACAGATGCAAAGGGATGAAATAAGGGAATTTTTTCATAAAGAAGGGTTGGTTTTATTTGGCGAAAAACCAAATTCAAAATTCGATTTAGATAAGGATTTTGATCATTATAAATTTAGGAATTTTTTAAACCTTGCACACATTACAGATAATCAAGATTACAAAGAAGTCTTGAATAACTTATCTTTAATTGAAAATGAAAAACTAAAAAACGCAGGAGTTCTGTTTTTCTGCCATAGAGTTACAAAATTTTTCATGCAGGGAATAGTGAGCTGTGTTTTATATGAAGGTAAAACAAAAACCAACATAATAGACAAAAAAGATTTTGATGCAGACATTCTATCTAATTACAATAATGCCCATAGTTTTATTCTATCTAAGTTAAATACAAATTATATAATTGGCGAAGAAAGAGAAGAGAAGTTGGAACTTCCAAGAGAGGCTATTCGTGAGGCTTTAATCAATGCTTTTGTCCATAGAGATTACTTCTCCAATGGGCATATACAAATTGATATTTTCTTAGACAGAGTGGAAATTAGCAATCCTGGAGGTCTTGTCCAAGGATTGGATAAAAAAGATTTTGGGAAAGTAAGCCTACCTAGAAACCCACTTTTAATGGATTTAATGCTAAGGACAAGGAAAGTTGAAAGGGTAGGTTCTGGAATTCAAAGAATAAAAGATGCGATGAAAGAATACGGATTAAAAGTTAGATTTAACAAAACAAAGTTTTTCACTGTTATCTTTAAAAGAAAAAGTTCGGTGAAAAGTTCGGTGAAAAGTTCGGTGAAAAGTTCGGTGAAAATTATAGAATTAATGAAAGAAAATCCAGAAATATCTATTCCTGAAATGGCAGAAAAAATGGATTTAACTCCAAGAGCTATTGAAAAAAATATTGCAAAACTAAAAGAAAAAGGTTTAGTTGAGAGAATTGGTGGAGCGAAGGGTGGAAGCTGGGAAGTCTAGATATTATGAGGGCTTACAAGAATACTCACAGAGATAATTTAGATGGCTTTATCAGACTTTTAATTAGCATTCCAAGAAAAGATTGCGCTAAGGCCTAATTCAAAGGACGCCACGAGGGAATAAATATATGAGGAAACTCAAGAACACTACGTGTTCTTGAGTCTTTTCAGGTTTATATATTTATTCCCCGGGGCAAGAGTTCACGGATTCATACCAATTTCAGTATAATTAAGAGATTTTTGCTAGACAAAGTATATACGTTCTTACGATTTTTTGGTGGACGTTGATTTGTCTTCTGGAAAGAAATGTTCTGGAAGCATCCTAATTTGCATAAAGACATTGCTCAATCTTAATTTTTCATAACTATCATGTATATGTGCTATAATTCCCCAGTCTTTATCTGAAAATTTATTCAAATAATATCCCAATGTTGTATCATTATCTCCAAAAACTTGTCCGAATTGTGTTCTGACATTGTTGTAGGCATTAACTATAAGCTCTGAAAGATTTATCATCATATTATTTGAAACTATTGTTATTAGTTCGGTTTTTTTACCGTCCTTTGATTCTTTTGTTTCTCCTCTTCCTAAAAAATCAATCATTGGAATCAAAACCATGTTGCTTGGATTAGAATCTTTCATATCTACTTCAAATTTATTATCTCCTTTTTCTATAGACATATATACAAGTGTCCCATGCTTGTCATTAATAGCGAATCCATCTTTAGAATCCTTCTCATATTTCTTTACTATCTTGGTGCCCTCTTTTACATGTAAAGTAAAATCATTAAACCAAAGTCCCATATAATTAATTTTTAATATATCCAAAATAGAAATCGTATAGCAATTTTGATTTTTGCCTCTAAATTTCTTTTTTTCTATCTTAGCATGTTTTTTAAGTATGTCCGAAGAAACGAAAAGCCAACCTGTATAATATTTATTATGTGGTTTTATTGCAAAATACAATGGAAGAGTATAAGCCTGAGAGTAACGATCTAATTTCTTTAAAGAATCCACCGGTATAACAAAATCTAATGTGTCGTCAGGCAATCTTTTTACGTCAACAAACATTCTTTGAATTAGTGGTTTTTCTTTTTTTAGAATTAATTTGGGAACTGGAACACTAATTAAAAAATCAGGGATTGTATAATTTTTATAATTTTTAAGTTGCTTTTGCTCTAGAGGTGTTATCTGTTCAACGTCTGCCATCATAATAGACATTAGATGAAATTCATCCTCAATATCCAAACCAACAATTCTTTTACGGAAGGCATCTTTATCTTTAACTTCACTTAGAATTGCTTTTTCTATATCCGTTTCGGTTTTTGGAGCAATACCATGCTTAATTTTTATCTCTCTCACCTTCTTAAAATCATTTACCTTCTCTATGCTTCTCATAATCTTACGAGATTAATTTACTATTTAGTTTTATTGAATTTGTTAGAAAAATGTGGAGAGAGGGATTTGCACCCTCCAACTCCTAACTGAATCGGGAAGTATAACCGCTTCAAACATCATCGGCTTCACATGGGAGATACCTAGTATTCCCCACACCAGTATAGGAGTCCCACACCAATCCTATTTGTGTTATTTCTGTTTTCATGTTCCATAATTTGTTTACCAATTTATTTACTAGTGAAGCCATGATAATAACCAAAGCAGTTATCTTGCCTCATATCGCCATAAGATTTTATTCGTTATAGAGATGGATAATTAAAGAAAATGATATTAATAAATTATACTATAATCTGGGATTTTATATTTAAGACTAGCCAAGTTTATGTCGATGATTACTTAAAGTTCTGAATTCTAACCCCTTTATGAAAAGAAAAGATCGTTTCATTATTAGTAACAGAGAAACTGAGTCTAAAGAGATTTTCTACAAAAAGAAAGAAATAGAAAAACTCAAAAGAGAGCTTAAATTAAAGGAGGACGTGTTCTTATTTTTAAGAAGCGGGAAGAGAAAGAAAGCTGTGGAGATTATAGCAAAAAAGAATTATATTAAGTCGTATTTTCTTAAATTCAGAGACGGAAACTATAGCGGAAAAGTAATTACGGGAGACCTTGACGGAGATTTTGCAATAACATATAATCCGATTTATGAGAATGATATATCTGAAGACCTTGAAAGACTTAGGAGGGACATTGAAGAAAAAGAAAACAGATTAGAACAAAAATTCTATCTCCAAAAGCAACAAGAATATCTTAAAAACCAAACATTAGATATTGAAGAAGGTAAAAAGGACAGGAGGCAAATGCAGAATTTCACATTTATTTTAGCATTTGGAGTAATCGTAACACTAATGTTTAATTGGTTCCAGGTATTTACCGAAGTTGAATATGCTAAAACGTCTAATGTTCTGCTCATCGGAGGGATTCTCATGGTTTTCTTTGCAGTCGTTATTATCTTTTTATTCTATGTGATAAAAGCGAAACATATCAAATCCTTTGTGTTTAATTGGACATTTATTGGCGCCGTTATACTCGCCGTAGCAATGATTATCTTTTTAGTCTGGTTGCTATTGGTAGTGGGTAACCAGCCAATCAATCAAGATGACCGAGGATTGAAGTTATTTAATGAATCATTTCAAGAATATAGGAAAGTGGAGAGCAATCAAACAATAGCATTAAATAAAATATTGGACAGATTGGATGAAGTTGATGATTTAGGTGAGAGGTTGGTTTTGTTGGAAAAGGTGTGACAACTTAATACAACAATACTTAAAAATAGAAAGAGATTGTCAGATACATGAAGACATTAATAACAACAATATTGCTTTTTCCTGTTCTCTCTATTCTAAGAGAAGCATTCTATGAGTCTTTATGTAGTATAAGCACTTTCGGATGCGTAGTCGGATTTACAGCCTTTAAGCTAGCCCCTATCCTTATAGTAACATACTGGGGCTATCTGATTTACCAGAAGTTATCTGACTAAACAGCATCTCTTGATTATACCATTGGGGATATTTTGTCGGTTGGGGCATTTCTAAAGATTTTTATACTAAATTAATTAATAAAATTATATGGTAAACAATACGAACAGTGAAATAATGTCCACTAGTGCAACCCACTTTAATGGGAAGATTCTAATTTGTGGGACTTGTGTTAAAGATGTTAATCCAGAAAAGTTTGAGGAACTTTCAAAGGGTAGAAAAGTTTATACTTTTTGTCCAGAGATGATTCACACTAGTCTACTTGGATATAAATTATCAACAATTCTTAGAACATGTGATATCGAAGATATTTGGACACTCACAAAAGATGGCTCACCGCATTGTGAACAAATTTTAACTACCTTGCAAGAAGTAGCAGAGAATATCAATTTTGATAAAAACAAACTAAGATATTTCGTAACAAAAAAGGGGAAATTCTCAGAGATATCTGATAAAACCATAAGAAAATCAAGAAATATCATGGAAATTGAGAAATTAATGAGTTTTAATAAATTACATAAGGTTACAGAAATATTAACTGGAGAAGGCGGTTGTCCCAATGATCAGAAAGAGTCCTTTGAATCAATTCTAGACCATTTCGAAAAAGAGATTGTGGAGCTAAAAGAAGGTCTCGAAAATAAGGATTGGGAAAATGTTGAAGAGGAATTGGGAGATATATTATTTAATGTGTTCTTATTCGCCAAGGTTGCAAAAAATAATGGCAAATTTGATATATTTGATATATTTGACAAAACTTCAAACAAATTCATCAAAAGTCATAAGAAGATCTTTGACGATAAGGTTATAAAATAAACGCCCGCACTACTATCGATTGGGACGCATAGTCATATCAACCAAAACACTTTCTTAAAAAATAATGTACAACTTCCATCCACAAAATATATAAAGTCCAACAGCGTCAGTAAATCATACTAAATCAAATTCATAAGCAAAAAATTTGGTCGTCCCACGACGATGCTCCAAGAGCTCGGTCGACGGTGGGAGCATTTCCGAGGGAAATACTCCGCACCGAATAGGATTTGAACGAGTTCAAATTGGCGTCCCGAGGGACGACATGCCGGCAGGCCGAGGTGGGAGCGCGACGACGGTGTCGCGAAGAAGATAGTAGGCTTTGTGTATAAAGTCTAAATTGTGGTTTACTTTTTACACAGAGCTGATAGTCATCCACGCCAAAACTCCAGTTAGTACCAGTATTAAAAAAGTCATAGCCCCCATTACCCATGAACTCATATTGAGGGATTTTCTTAATCCGTTAATCTCCTGTTTAAGATTAGACAAACTATTTTTAAATCTTAGTGCCATAGCAATTTGATAATTATCTTTCTTTAGAGGGTTTACGCCCAATGAAAGAGCCAATAGCTCTTTGTCAGATCGATTGATTAATTCTTCTGCGGATTCCAATAGTCTCCCATCAACTTCCTCCATCACCCAACCCTCACCCCAAATCCTTCAACCAATCCGACGATCTCATTTTTCACTCCCTTTAACTTCAACTCAAATTCTTCCAAGCGCCGTCCCAGTTTAACATTATCAAGTCTTATCCCATCGATCATCTCGGCGACCCTCTCGATTTCTTTCAACTTATCAACGGTATAATCAGTACCGGCATTTTTACACTTCTCGTCCAGCCCCAGCTTCTTCTTTTCGATCAAATCAACCCGGGCATCAATCAAAGAGCTTTTCATATTACAGCCCTTCAGCAAACCGAGTATCCTTTTACCGCCATCTTTAGGAAATTCGGAAGCGAAACGATCCTTGTGATCCTTCACGATCTTTAGCTCCCGCTGGTTGGAGTGGACAATGCTAGTCAATCTTTTGAAGTCAATAAGATCCTTCAGCTTGCCAATCTCATTATCCAAGCCAAGTCGAAGACTCCGGATTTCCTCCCGAGATTTCAAGCCAGAGGCATATTCAGAACTATTTTTAATCTCCTCAATCTCAATCTCAAGTTTCCCGGCATTCTTTTTGCACTTCTCGACCCGCGTCTCATTCGCCGATATCTCTTCGCGGACTCCCCCTAAGCCGTCCTCGATATCCCTAAACCCCTTCAGCTTAGGACTAACATTTTCAATTCTTCTCAAATCATCAATCAGCGACTTGTATTCCTCAATCAGCTTCCCGGTTTCGTTATAAAATTTACGAATCGCATTTCTGACCGCGGCCATTTCGTCCCCGATCAAGTAAGTAGCTCGCCCATAAGACGAGGCGCTCGTCTTTTCAAAGTGTGTAAATGTTTTACCGAGTTCTACGGCGAACTTTTCCAGCTTCACCTTTTCAATAGCCTTCATGTCCTTTATCAGAGCACGGACAAAATTAACGTATTTATCCAATCCTTGGCGGACAAGCAACTTGGCCCGGCCATGTTCTTTCCTGGCTTCAATGTCAATTTCCTCCAGAACTCCCAACCTCTCCTCGATAGAAACATAAAATTCATCGAATCTTCCACCAATATCTCCAAGAATCTTCCGCTCATCTTTTGCGAGACTATCACTTTTGCCCCCGAGCCATCCATCAATTTCATCAAAAGCTACATTTTCAGCTTCCATTTCAGACTTGGCCGACTTCTTATTTTTAAAAAAGCTAAATATTCCCATACAAGATAACAGAAGTTGACGCTTATCTATTTTGTGCATCCATTCCCCAAACTCTTTTATATCCCCATCCCCTCACAATCCCAAGATGGTGATAGTCTACCGAATGAAATCCTCAGATTTTTCCGTAATAGAATCTGCAGGAAAAACTTTCAAGAAATCTTCCAAAACGTTTCCAAATGCTGTCAAGACCGCCAGGTTGTACAAGGCAAATAAAAAACTAAAACTAATTCAAGATACAAAAAACCCAAAGTTTCTCAGGGGGGCCTTCTCGAAAGGCAAACCAATCGGAACACGAACAAACATTCTTCCCAACGGCGAAAAACTCGATAAAGCGTTTTCCCTATTCGCACCAGATCTCGCAATCCACAACGAAAATTCTGCAGGCCACTGGGACGTAATCTTCCAAAACCCGTCAGGAAAATTCGCGTATCTCTACACCCTCGACAAGAAAAAGCTTTCGAAAAAACAAAAATATTCCCGCGTCCGAAGATTCTCTAAAGTATTACCAAAGCTAAAACGCAATCTGACGAAAGCTCTCGGTCATGATCAAATAGCGCTACCGATGCAAATCTTACTCAAAACACGGATGCGAATCGGTAACGAAATGTATTACAATAAAAACGGACACAAAGGTCTAACGACGCTAAAAAAGCACGATGTAAAAATCTCCGGCAGCAAAGTGACCTTCAGTTATATCGCAAAAGACGGCGTCCCACAAAAAACAACAGAGACATTCTCGAAGAAACTAGTAAACGAATTAAAGAAACTCCTCAAAAGAAAAAAGAAAAAAGAATTTATTTTCACAAGTGCATCCAGCCATCCGCTAAAAGACGTCGTATTTGAAAACGCGTTCGAGAAATACTCTGGCCAAAGATTCTACCCGCACATCGTCCGTTCACACTACGCAACCCAGGCCGCCAAAGACTTTCTAAAGAAAAATAAAAAACCAACTAAGTCACAAGTAAAAGATCTATACAACAAAATCGCAGAAGAACTCGGCCACAAAAAGTTCTCGAAGAAGAATAATGACTGGGAAACTTCATACCAGGTTACGCTGCATCATTACATCCAACCGGAGATCGTCGAGAAGATAGCTAAAATAACAATCTGAATCACTCCAGCATTCCCCTCATCTCACTCGTAATAAAATAAGTCGGCTTCTTCCCGGAATAAGTTATATACAAAACTTCTTTCGCCCGAGAGATAGCAACATAAAACAACCGACGCTCTTCTTCTTCCCGATCATAATTATCAGTCTTAATCATTTCAATCGCCGGATGATCGCTCGCCTTACACGGAAAGTTCTGCTCGTTAGACCCAATCACAAAAACCAGCTTCGCCTCTAGCCCCTTGATCGCATGAATCGTCGCCAAAGTCACGTCGCCAAGATGCGCGGTCTTCGGATTCCGAACCTCGTCAGTCTTCACAACATGATTAATCCCCTTCTGCTTCATAATCTTCGACAACTCCATTAACTGCCGATTCGTCCTCGCCAAAACAAAAATCTCATCCCGCGGAACATCTGAATCCATAATCTTCCGAACAACAAACTTCCGCTCATCCTCTTCCGACTTAAAGTCCATAATCTTAATCTTGCCCGATAAAGATGGAACTTCCGAAGAAGTTCCCAACGCAGAGGGTATACCGCTTGCGGCGAGCGTCCTAGCATTAGCGTACTCAAGATCCGGCAGCCCCATATCGACAATGGATTTATTCATAAAGCCGACAATCTCTTTAGCGCTCCGATAGTTTTTCGTCAGATGAATCACCTCGGGATTAGAGTGACCTTTCTCAAAATCAATAATGTAATTTATATCCGAACCTCTCCATCCAAAAATAGACTGACGTGGATCACCAACAGCGAAAAAATTGCGCGGCTTAAGCAACCCAAGCAACTCAATCTGCATCGCATTAACGTCCTGATACTCATCAACCAAAATATGATCAAACTGCGGGGTATCTTCTGGGCTATCTTTCAAAAACTTAATCGCATCAATCACCTGATCCGTAAAATCCCGAAGCCCCTGCGTCATCATATGATCCTTCAGTTGCTGTGTTAGGCTGTGAATCATCTTCGCATTGTGTTTGTTTTTACCGTCTGCATCCTTGCTGAAGTCATATTCGTCTTTGCCCGATAAAGATGGCACCCCGGTGCCCTTTTGAGAGGGTATGCCGCGTGCGGCCGAAGTCACCTTAAAATAATCCATCACCGAAAAGCAGTCGTTCATAAAACTGTTCGCCATCTGATTCCCAGTCTTGAACCGACGCTGCTGGGGGGTAAAGTATCTCTGAATCGCATCTTCCATATCAATACCCAAATTTCCGAGCGCCATATTCATAGCGAGAATCTTATCGGCATAACCCTGGACCCGAATCGGCCGACCATAAATTCTATCGCCATGTTTTCGAAGTATACTTTCACAAAACGAATTAAACGTATTCACACGAACCCCGTCAATCCCCAGCTCATGCAGCCGCTTCTTCATTTCCTCACGAGCCTTCCGAGTAAACGTAACCGCAAGAATCTTATCGGCCGGTATACTGCGGTATTTCACAAGAAACTCAATCCGCTTTGTCAAAACCGTCGTCTTCCCAGAACCAGCTCCGGCAACACAAAGAATTTTCTCAGCCTCACTAATAATCGCCTTCTTCTGCTCGTCATTAAACCCGCCAAGAAAACTTTCAAGCGCCTCAAATTTCTCACGATCAGCCTCAGTAATTTCAGTCTTTTTGAACTCAACTTTGTTCTTCAACTTTTTTGCTTCGAGCGTCGGATGAATGATCTCGTTCCGCCCACGAATCGTCAACTTCAGAACTTTCACGTAGCGGTTATAATCACTAACCCCCAAATCTATCATCCCATTAGCAATCAACCGATCAATCTCCTGAGAAATCTTCCCCTTATCCCAATTCAATTCGCCAAAAGTTGGCAGCTCATCGAGGCAGTTCTTCACAACCGACTTATTCTTATAATTCCCAACCAAAAAATCGATAAGCAAATTCTTTCCGACCTGAAACGGCAACTCCATCAACGCTTTCAAAATCTTCGTGTAATCCAGAGAACTATCACGCTCAATCTCTTCAATTATTTCACCCATCTAAAGAAGTCAGCTCAGGGCTTTTTAGCTTTTATGGATTGGAACTATACATGCCATTTGATATTTTTCCACTTCTCTCTTTCCACTTCGCTTCCCCTTCCTTCCTTAATATTTCTTTCCCGTTCTTCAATTTTATCCAATTTATTTAGCGAGTTTCTGATCTCAGTGTCGAAATCAATATCATAATTTAGGGAAACAAATTTCGCTATGAGAAAAGCTAGCCCTCCAACTATAATCCTTGTAACACTAACCTCTTCGGGAAAAGCTCCAGAAGCACCATATAAGAGTCCAGTATATTTTATAACCGGATCAGCGATGTATCTGCCAAGGGGTTTCCCACGAATATAATGTTCTAGTATTCCCATAATATTAAACAAAAATAACACGTAATATACCCTAAGTTACATAAAAGTATAACCTCCGGGTTATATAACCAAAAGGTTTAATAATAATATACTTTTGATAAGTTTATGACATTGGAAATAGTTATCCCAGAATCAAATGCAAAGAACAGAACAACAAAAGATCTAGTTTTTTCCATACTTCTCGAAGACAAACCCAAGACATTAACACAACTTCATAGGGGAATAAAAGCAAAATACGGGAAAAGCGTTAGTTTTCAAGCAGTCATTAAGGCCGTAAACTCATTGCTTTCTTCAAAGGTTCTAGCTAAAGATAAAAAACTTTATTCGATAAGCAAGGATTGGGTATTCGAGACAAGAAAATTATTCGACAAACTTTATAGAGAATATTTTAAGGTTAAGCAGCCCATAGAAATATCAAGGCTCAGTAACGAAATTACGGTTTACAAAGTTTCCAACCTTCTAGAATTAGATAAGCTATGGGGCAATCTTTTATTTAACTGGGCAAAAAATGAAAACAAGGATAAAAGAAATGCCTGGAGCGGAAGGCATTGCTGGTGGCTAATGCCACACCTCCAAGAAGAAGATGAACTCCACGATTTTTTCTCGAAGAAAGGAATCAAAACCTACAATCTATTATCCGAAAATACACTTCTAGATAAAATATCGGCCAAATACTACAAGGATAAAAAAGAAAACACAAAGATAAAAAAGAGCAAAGAAAGCACGGGTAAAAATATTTCAGCCTTCGGCGAGTTCATTGTCAAGTTTGAGATACCAAAAAATATTTCCAAAAAATTAGACTCGATATATCAAAAAACGAAGAAGCTAGAAAGTCTTAAGCTAAAAGATATATTAGATATTTTCAAAGAGAATTTAAAAGTTTGCCGCAGGCAAGAAATCCCCTTAGTTTAGTGGGGGGATGAATTGTTGCGACTTGCCGGCAAACTTTGTCGTCGACAAATATTTATT
>Ga0075122_10002066_pt1 | contig 13561 bp, 17 predicted proteins | sample AntAceMetag02UKB_FD_69790 | JGI IMG/M metagenome (GOLD analysis project Ga0075122, IMG submission 69790) | Saline lake microbial communities from Ace Lake, Antarctica - Antarctic Ace Lake Metagenome 02UKB | ecosystem: Environmental > Aquatic > Non-marine Saline and Alkaline > Saline | place... | reverse complement strand
ATGAGCGAGCTGCACTGACCAACTGTGCTAAGGGTCAATATCGTCTGGATGGAGAGATTCGAACTCCCGAACCGATGCTTCCAAGGCATCGTTGTATAGCCATCTGCATAACACCCAGAAATAGAAAAACCCCCCAGTGTCTGAGAGGTTTCATATAATTTATGCAATATACAACCTATCCAGACCCCTTATCAGCGGTTGGCTCTTGCGGTTGTATATGTACAAACATTTTAATCATGCAACAAAGATAGTCATTTATTCTTACATAGGAATATGTTCTAAAACATTTTGTAAATACAGTATAATTATCTATCTTGCAACCAAAACAGAAAAACAAATGAAAATCAATCGAGACCCTAATCAGGCACCACACTACTTTAGTAATAACGGTTCTGTTCTTCGTACATACGGAGATTTCGGTGTTAACGACTCACTTGGTAGAACGGTATTCGCATTGGAAATCTACGATGAGGATTGGGAAGACCTCACATATGGGGTAGCTGGATTCTTTAATTTTATAGACAGTACATATTATGTATCACGTTACCCGTCTATTAATGAAGAACCTTATCTTATAGGGACATCGAGAGACCATATCATTAAAGCAATAGCTGTTATGAAAGAACGCAGATATGAGCTTTTCGTTAAAGACTTTCTCCTTCATAAATCACGTAGACCAGGAATCGACATGCCTTACACTATAGGACAGAAGGTATGGTTTCGTGCTCTGTATAGCCACTTTTGGTCTTACATATACGCTATCGGAAGGACACCATGGTTGTTACTCACGCTCGGTGTCTGCCGTATCCTTAGATTCATTGGGGGATACAAAACATACGACACACCACAAGAGTTTGCTGATGCACACGTAAAGCCCACTAAACTACAAAAGGTATTTAATTATGTTATGACTCCTACGTTCTCTGTGTTCTATGAGTTATATGCTACAAGAACATTGCATAATAAAGGTGTTAGTCGGTTTCTTTTAAGGATAATGCGTCATTTCTTCGAGAAAACCAATTACGTTGCGAGAGCGATGTGCGGTGATGATATAGACCCCTATGTATTTGAAATATATAATCCTACAAGGAAAGGTAGATGGTCATGTCGGCTTGACGCCACAAACGATAGGGATATGCAAACGTATTTTTACGATAGGGTAGAGAACAATGTTGAATTAGGAATGTTATGGAAATATACAAAATGAGCAACCCAATAATCATAACAGCAATGCATGGGCGTCCTGAGATAACAAGGGCTTTCTGTATGGCGGTACAAAGGATATATAAAGAGACGGGCGTTTCAACGTTGGCGATAATCACACGCAATGATTATGAGAATATCAAACTTTGTAACACTCATGGCATCGCATGGATGGAGTCAAGGAATGAGCCGTTAGGCGCTAAATGGAATACAGCACTTCATTATCTTAAGGATGTAGATTTATCCAACGTCATCATCCTCGGATCAGACGACATAGTATCAACATCATTTATTGAGTACCAAATGTCAAAAGGTGATACAGACCTATCCGCAATGGAAGACCTATGGTTTTGGGGGTTGAACAAGAAGCGTGATGGATATAAGACCTTCGGGCATTGGACATCGAATCTATGCAAACTACTCGGAGTGGGTAGGATGGTCAGCCGTGAGGTATTGGAGAAGCTTGATTGGAAGCTTTGGGATGATGACCTACGTAGCGGATTGGATAGGTCTGCTTTGGATAGGATTCGCGGGGTAACAAAGAATATAAATTACTTCAACTTAAAGGAAGAAGGACTATTCGCTATGGACATAAAATACGGAAGGAATATATCAAGCCTTGCACCCTCTTTACGAACCACAGAGTTCGAAGACCCTATGGAAGTGTTAATGAAGCATCTTCCCGCGGATGAAGTAGAATATTTGAATTACTTATATAGTCAAGCATGAAAACATTTTGCATCAACTTAGACCACAGACCCGAAAGATGGGAACACGTTAAAGCCGAAGCGGAGAAGATGCTCCTCGATGCTGAACGTATATCTGCTGTCTACGATAAGGATAAGAAAGGTTGGGAGGGTTGCAGAGACTCGCATCTACAGGTATTGAGAATGGGTAGGGTATACGGTATCTTCTGTGTGCTTGAGGACGATGCTGAGTTCCTTCCTGGTGCTGACTTTGTTCTATCAGAGGCTATACCCCAGTTACCTAAAGATTGGGATATGTTATATCTTGGCGCTTCACCTAAAGAACCACAAGAGAGATATTCTGATAATCTGTTTAGGTTAAAGAACGCTCATGTCACGCACGGTATACTATGGAATGCCAGGAAGTTGGGCGCTCTTGAATATATATTGGAGCATCAAACAGATATCAAAAAGATAGATGATTATTTTGCAAAAGTTATTCAACCCAAATTTAATGTGTTTGTTGTTGATCCAATTTGCGCAACACAACACCCCTTTCCGTCGGATATCTGTCAAAACTCGGACGTTTCAACAATAGTTAGAAATCATAAAAAATACTGTAAATAATATGCTAAACTTTTCACTTATGGGCGGAATAGGGAATTTTATGTTTCAAACCGCAACGGCAGAATGGATGGGGAAAGTATACAACAAAGCTGTGTGTTACCCAAACGCCAAAGAACATTTTAAGCATCTACTATCATTTGGTAAATGGGTAGCACACTCTGCGGAATACCACAGTGTATTTGAGAATGTGGATTGGTATAAGCACTACAATCAAAATAGATTGAGCCTCTCTAAGAGGAAGATGCCGTTTAAGTATGAACGATTCGTTCCAAAAGATAACGTAGAATATCAAGGGTATTTTCAAAGCGCAAAGAACTTTGATACAGATTATGCAAGACATTTATTTACCCCAACGAATAGAGTTAAGCAACGGGTGGATGAGATAATGGATAAGTATAACGGCACTATAACGTGTTCGTTACATGTACGCAGAGGAAACTATGTGGGGTTACAGGACAAACATGTCTTACAGCCCATGGAGTATTATGCACAAGCAACTACCCTTATGGCTAATATAGGTGGTGCAACGAAGTTCCTCGTCTTTAGTGATGATATTGAATGGTGTAAAGAGCACTTCACTGGGGCATCATATGATTTTATAGAGGACACAGACTATATTGAGATGTTTTGCATGAGTCGATGTAACCACAACATCATAGCAAACAGCTCATTTTCTTGGTGGGGTGCTATGTTAGGTAATCCGTCCATAAGAACAGTAATAGCTCCGTCTAATTGGTTTCCGAATAACATAACAGATTCTTCAGATATCATACCTGAGAATTGGATAAAACTATAATTATGGAAAAGATATATTCAAAAGTAGCTCCAGGCGTATTATTGCATGTAATATTTAGGCTAAGAGATTTTAAAGATGGTAGACAAGAGATTATTCCAGAAGAAGAGTTTATACAATGTTCTGCGTTAAATCTTGACTACGGTCATACATTCAGACCTCATAAACATATCTCTAAGGAATTACCATATATCGGTTTGGCTCAAGAGAGCTGGGTTGTAATAACAGGAACGGTGAGGTGCACATTTTATGATATTGATGATAAGATTATAGCAGAACCTCTACTTACTGTTGGTGATTCATCTTTTACTTTACGCGGTGGACATACATACACAATCGAAGCTCCAAACACTCTTGTATATGAATACAAAACAGGCCCGTACAAAGGGCAGAAACTTGATAAAGAATTTATAGATGAATAGTATTATACAGCTCATACAGGGTAACCCGATTGACTATAAAGCTATAATAGATAATGCAGATATCTCTATGCGTGATGATAAAGCGTATATATGTGCTATCATAGGTTTAAGGGGTCGTAAAAGGTTTATCGAGCCGACTATTAATTCTATTTTAAATGGTGGTGGTATGGTGGCTGTCACCGTGGTTGAGTGCGACACAACGCTGCATCACAAGAAACAGTGTGTTGACCTTGGAGTAAGCTATATCGGTATAAAAACAAAACGCGGAGAACGGTACAACCGTAGCCTTGCTTTTAATGTAGGTGCAATTTTGAGCAATCATTGTGAATGGTTCCTCACACATGACATAGATTGTATGGTTAAGGATAACTTCTTCGGTAGCTTATTGAGAAACGCCCATGGGAGGTCGTTAGAAGCTCTACAATCGTTTAATAAGCGACGGGTGCTATATTGTTCCACTCAGCTATCAAAGTCGCTTATAGACCACGAAATCACCGTTAATAACTTGAATGAGGATAGCGATGGTATATCAACGTGTAGCGGTAACGCTCCTGGTGGTTCAATATTCATAACAAGAGATCTATTCTTTGATATTGGAGGATATGACCCAGAGTTATTCTATGGGTACGCCCCCGAAGACAGATTCTTTTGGGATAAGATGAGCACACGCACAGTAGTTGGTTCTGCGGATAACCCCGTAACAGATATATTTCATCTTCATCATAAATCAATGATGGGCACAAACCCAGAACTTAATAGGATGATACGTATTGCAGATAGTTTTTGTGGGTTAACACAGTTACAAAAACAAAATATAGTAAAGTATAAACAAGAAATTCTATCACCATGGTACTAACAGATTATTTTAATGGAACGTATTGCATTAACCTACCCCATAGAACAGATAAATGGGGCGAGTGCATTGATGAGTTCAATAAGCATGAATTATGTGTTGAATGGTATAAGGGGGTGGACGGTGAGGTTGTTGAATATGATGGTGAATTAAAAAAGGGTGTTGTTGGGTGCTTCCTCAGTCATAAGAATCTAATCACAGAGGCAAGGAATAGTGGGTTAGAGACCGTTCTTATTCTTGAAGATGACGTCGCCTTCGATGACGACCTTAATAAGAAATTTAATCAGTGGATAAAGGAAGTTCCTGATGATTGGGATATGCTCTACCTTGGGGGAAATCATAACGTAAGGGAGGTTACAAAGTGTGATGAGCATCTTATGAAGGTGACAAATACACAAACAACCCACGCATATGCTATAAAGGATACGGTGTACGAAATGATACTTGATAGATTAGAGACACTTGACTTAGATGTTGATGTTGTATATACTGAGATACAAAAAAGATGTAATGCTTATTGCTTTACACCGAGATTGGCATGGCAGAGGCCAAGTATAAGTGATATATGGAAACAGCATGTTGACTATGACTTTATAAGAGATAATGATGGTTGTCATAAAGCAATGAGATAATGGAATATTCAAACAAGTTACAATTGAGTGATATACTAAAAGACATGCCACCGTATGTTATATTGAGGGTGCCAGAGCACTTTCCTAACTACTATGCCAATACGGATGTAGATATTTTATGTCAGAGCCTATACGATTGTACTGACTACTTACAGTCTAAGTTAAGTCTTAGCGCAAATGTAATATCAGACAAACAGGTTCATTTAGATCGTTTTGATGATGGAAAACTGGATATTAAGTTTGATTTATATGAACGATATATATCAGATGAATATAAGGAGAAAGCTCTACTTCATTCGATGAAAATGGGGGATGTTTATACTAATAGTTTTCATATGGATGCTATAGCAAAATGTTACGAGTTACTTGTAAATGGAAAAGAGAAATACAGAAGATACGAACACTATAAATATTATTTGAATGACTACATCACGTTATGATGGTTTTGTAATTTGGGGACATGGTTTGCCTCACATCAGGGAAATAATGACAGTTATACGGTCTCGTTTTGAGATTGTCATTATCTTAAGAAAAGAGTTAAGTGATGTTAGGTCATTCGTAGACCAGGTATATGCAATAGATTCCTATCCAATAGATATTATACAAGAAAAGACGGAATACCTTTTGCAAGAGATGAACGAGGTGGTATTTGTCCTTGTGAAGAATAATAACGTAGATATGTGGGATGTTGACATGGGGGAATACGCAAAGAAAGAGTGCAGATATGTAGCCGCCACGAAGGTTATAATACGTGAAAAATGGAATAAGATACCACACCATCATGTTATCCATGGAACTGATAATGAAGTAGAAACAAGGCATATACTATCACTGTTCGGTGAGGAACCGATAGAATATTACCTCACCAACCAAGGAACACCATTTCCGTTTCATATAGCACCATTTGAATATGAGGAAATAGAATTAGACATCACTCTTTTAAATGGGCGTTTATTGGAGGATATGTGGGGTAAGTCTATAGAGGAAACGCCTCATTACTTATACGCCATAGACAATAAAGAACCTTACATTAAATATCACGAAAAGCACTACGGTATTGGTCTCATAGAAGATCACTTCCCTGAGAGGTTTGATGATATGATAAAATATTTTAATAATGGTGGTAAATTCCCGCCGATACTCGTTATAGGTGACAGGATAATTGATGGTGGGCATAGGTGCGCGATATATCTATCAAAAGGAATAACAAAGGTGAAGGCATTGAGTAAAAAAATAAACGGTAGGAAAAGGATTGTGAAGCACAAAATATTATTGGTTGGTGGTACGGGTGGTATTGGTCAACAGCTATTAGACGCATTTGATAAAGAGAAATATGAGGTTGTGGCTATAGGGTCGAAAGATATTGACATAACAAATCAATATTCAGATTGGAATAAGTTAAGTGGAGTTGGTGTAGTGGTTAACCTAGCAGGCGTCATAGCCCCCGTATCCCTATCAGAACACTCAGGGATGTCTCAGCGTATGGTTGAGGTAAACTGCTTGGGGGCGGTAAACTTGCTCATGGGGTTGTTGCCAATTATGAAGCCACATAGATATGGGAGGATAATAATGATGTCTTCAGTATTCTCTGAGATAACCGTTCCTGGTTATGGTGTATACTCGGCTACAAAGGCATTTGTTGATAAGCTTGTTAAGTCAGCCGCTATAGAGAACGCTAAACACGGAATAACCATTAATTCCATACAGCTTGGGTATACAGGTCTTGGTATGGGGGCATTGGAAGATGAAAAGTTATATGAGAAGACAAAAAACAAATGTGAGCTTAAAAGGTTTTGTTCACCAACGGATATAGCAAAAACAATAGACTATATAATAGAAACAGAATATTTAACTGGTCAAAATATAAGATTAGATGGAGGTATTAGATGAGGTTTAACGACATACATATAAAAGGCTATTCAAGATATTTGCCACATATGGAACAAAGTAACAAAACACTTGGATATGATGATAAATGGATACGAAAGAACTTGGGTATTTCATCAAGAAGGGTTGTGTTAACAGAAAACGTTGTTGATCTTGGTTATAAGTCGGCAGAAGGGGCTATAATAAACTCTAAGATATTAAGTAAGGATATAGATGCCGTGATTGTATCTTGTTCAAGCCCATCATCATTTGCTCCGTCTATTGCAACACAGATTATAAATAAACTTGAAATAAAGGTTCCCGCATTTGATATTAATGCCGTGTGTTCTGGATTTGTATACGCCATGGAGGTTGGGTGCCACATGATAAATAGTGGTGGGTATAAGAATATCATCATTGTGGCTACAGAGGCTTATTCAGAGATAACAGATTATAAGAATAGAGATTGTGTATACTTTGGTGATGGAGCGGGGGCCGTTGTCTTGTCTCATGGTGAAGGAACAATATATACAAATATATATGCAGACGGACAATCTGGCAATTCATTTATCGTAAAGCCTGGTGGGAAGTTTTCAATGATAGGGAAGAATGTGTCTAAAAGAATAAAAGAGAAATTGCCAAGGTATATAGAACATGCATTAGCAGAGGCAGATATAAGAATAAGTGATGTGGACGCTTTTATTCCTCACCATGCTGCAAAAACGGTATTAGATGGGTTATGCAGGGATATCGGTATGTCATTAGATAAAACGGTTACAGTAATGGAGAAATACGCCAATCTTGCTAGTGCTTCAATACCAATAGCGCTATGTGAAATAATGGATATTAAAAGAAAAACAATACTAATGGCTGCCATAGGATCGGGTTGGTCTTATGGCACGGTAATACTAAAACAATGAAGATAGGAGTAGATGTAAGGGTAAGTGATAAGGCAGAGATTGTAAGACCTGAGCTTGTAACCATTGGGAATCACGTTTCCATTGATTCGTGGGTGTACATATCCACAAATGTTAAGATGGGTGATTATATTCATATAGCTCCACATGTAAGTATTATAGGTGGCGCTGAAGCCACTCTTATAATGGGTGATTTCTCTAACATAGGGTCTGGTAGTAAGGTTGTGGTAATCAGCGATAACTTTAAAGAGGGGATGGTAAATCCTATAGTGCCATTAGAGCATAGGAAGGTAATTGGAGACACAACAGTCCTTGAAAGGTTTGCTGTTGTAGGGGTAAACTCTGTGGTGCTCCAAGACGTTGTTATGGCGGAAGGGTCAGTGCTTGGGGCCAACTCATTGCTTTTAGAGAGCACCGAGCCATGGACGGTATATGCCGGATCACCAGCTAAACCAATAGGGAAAAGAGATAAGACGAGTATATTAAAATCAGCTAAAGAATTAGGATATGAGTTATAACGCATGGCCATTGCCAAAATTACCAAAAGAGTTACAGAGACCTGAACTTGCCAAGCTTAAGAAGATGGGGTACAAGTTCGATGATGCACGAGATGTTGTGTCTATATGTGAAAAGAAGATAGCGAAGTTCTTCGGTTCGGAGTATTGCGTAGTGACAGACTGTTGTTCACATGCAATCTTCCTTAGCCTTGAATACCTTAAGTTCAGCGGGGAGATTAGCAGAAAACAGGAGATAACCATTCCTAAGCACACGTATATCTCCGTTCCTATGCAGATACTGCATGCGGGGTTATTACTAAAGCTAAGAGATTATGCTTGGAAAGGAAGTTATGAGTTAGAGCCAACAAGGGTTATGGACGCTGCCGTTGTATGGGAGGAGGGTGGATATGTTAAGAATAGCCTAATGTGTTTATCGTTTCAGATTAAGAAGGCAATACCAACGGGTAGAATGGGCGCTGTGTTAACAGATAATAAAGATGCTGCTGAATGGATAAGGCTTGCTTCTTATGATGGTAGAGACCTTAGCGTACCATATGACAGCGATGGGCATGTAAAAATGATGGGTTGGCATATGTATGCCACTCCAGAAGATTGCGCAAGAACGATTATATTAATGGACGCTGGTTGTGGCATAAACGGAGCATACCTTGGAAGTGATAGTTATCCAGATATAGAACAAATGATGGAGGGGATATTATGAAAAAAGCATTTATAACGGGGGCTAGCGGTCAGGATTCGTCATATCTAGCAGAACATCTTCTTAGTATGGGGTATGAGGTGCACGGTATGATAAGGAGAAACTCTGTATCAGAGAACCAACACCCCAGGATTGAGCATCTAAATGGTAAGATTGAGCTTTATTACGGAGACCTAACAGATCAAACGTCAATAGAGTCGATACTAACCAAGGTTCGTCCAGATGAGATATATAACATTGGAGCGCAAAGTCATGTTGGTATAAGTTTCCAAGTACCGCAATTCACAGCGCAGACAAACGCAATAGGCGTCCTTAACATGCTTGAGGCTTATAAACGGTTATGTCCATCTGCTAAGTTCTATCAAGCTTCATCAAGTGAGATGTTTGGTTTATCTGTAGAAGACGATAACTTTCAAAGGGAATCAACCGTGATGAACCCAACATCTCCTTACGGATGCGCAAAGGTGTTTGCATATAATATGGTAAGACACTACCGTAGGGCTTATAATTTACACGCAGTCAATGGAATACTATTCAACCACGAGAGCCCACGTAGGGGTAGTAACTTCGTGACCAATAAAGTGGTTAAAACAGCATGTCAGATAAAGCTTGGCATAAAGGATCAGTTAGAACTCGGTAACATGGATAGCCATAGAGATTGGGGGCATTCGAAGGATTACGTCAAGGCAATGCATCTTATTATGAACCACGACATAGCGGATGACTTCGTGGTATCCACTATGCAGACGCACTCCGTAAGGGAGATGTGTGATGTGGTATTTACGCTACTTGGAATGAACTACGAAGATTACGTTGTACAGAACGCAAAGTTTATGAGAGCCGAGGAATTACCATATCTTAAAGGAGACTCTACAAAGATTAGAGAGACACTCGGATGGGAACCCACCTATACCTTTATTGAGATGATGAATGAGATGGTGGAGCATTGGATGGATGTGTTACAAGGAAAGGAATCGTTACGATGATAACCGCCCACATAGCATCACTACCCGAAAGGGTTGAAACATTGGAGAAGACCGTTAATAGTCTTTTACCACAGGTGGACTACATTTTTGTGTCTCTTAATAATTACGAAGAGATTCCGTTTTTCCTAAATGATAATAAGATTATCTCAACGCTATGCGATAACTCATTAGGTGATGCAGCAAAGTTCCTTCGTGTAAACGACTTCCATGGTTACGTCTTTGTATGCGACGATGACATCATCTACCCCGATAACTACGTAGACTACATGATAAGCAAGATAGAGTCGTGTAAGGGTGTTGTAAGCCTACTAGGAAAGGAGTATTCAAAGAGACCGATAAAGTCATTCAGAAAGGGGTACACGGAGATACACCGATGCCTCGTTCCTGTAGAGGGGGACCATGAGGTTGATGTATGTGGTACGGGCGCAATGGCATACCACTCCGATGATATAGATGTTAACGTTGATGACTTTTTATCAAGGAATATGGCGGATATATGGATGGCGAGATTGGCATACGAACAAGGTGTGAAGCTTTTTGCCGTTGAACATGATAGGGATTTCATTGAACATATAACATATCCTAATAGAATATGGGTAGGAACAGTCGATGATACAGTACAAACAATGGTGCTTAATAGTTTTTTGAAATAAACATTATGAAAGAAGATTTAGTTACAAACACGGTAGAGGATGCAGGTAATTAGTACGTTCTCAGGAATAGGGGGATTTGAGTTAGCGGCAGAATGGGTTGGATGGGATAATATCGTATCCTGTGAAATCAGCCCGTTTGGAAATAAGATACTCGAATACTACTGGCCTAACGCATACCACCACGGAGACATACATACATTAAACTATGACACAATCAAAGAAAAATCCAGATGGAATCCCTCCGAAGCAACAATCGTTGTGGGGGGATTCCCGTAACTATGCCAACCCTTTTCACAGGCAGGTAAACGCAAAGGTACAGCCGATGACAGACATCTCTGGCCGGAAATGCTTAGACTCATTCGAGAAGTTCAACCGAACTACGTGCTGGGCGAAAACGTTTATGGACTTATTAATTGGGACGGGGGATTGGTATTCGACCAGATCTGCCTTGACCTGGAAGCTGAAGGGTACGAAGTCCAACCGGTTATACTTCCAGCTGTTTCCGTCAACGCTCCACACAGACGGGATAGAATTTGGTTTGTTGCCCACAATACAAACTCAAGGATTAAAGGAGTGCGAGAACGGGAAGACTGTATTTACAAATCTGGATATGCTACCAACGCCAGATTGCTCGGACAGGAGGAGCGACAAGTCGGAACAATGGGGGTTAAGCAATTATGCGAAGAATCAGATGCTACCGAGTCCAGTAGCGAGCGATGCGACAACGGGAGCGATAATAGGGAAAAACGACACATTCAAGGAAACGAAGGGGCTACCGAGGAAGATAAACCAGAACGGAAAGGACGGGAGTGTGGGGTTTGCGAGATTAGTGAAACTACTCCCAACCCCGACAGCCGACGACAACCCAGCGAAGAACACAGGGAAGAGGAACCAGGACGGATTACAGAAACGGGCTTACGAAACAACTGGGAAAACTTCCCAACTCAACCCCCTGTTTGTAGCAGAGATGATGAGCTTTCATCCTCAATTCACAGTAAAGCCATTTCAAAAGAGCATAATATGGACAGAAATATAGTAATTAAAGGAGCAATTGATGAGGGTAGACTTATCGCTGATAGTAAAACAGGAAAGGTATTCTCAACAACATTAAGAGGGAAGAAAGGTCAAAAAATTGAATTACCAGGGTGTGATTGTAATGGTTATACAGTTCATGGTATATATTACAACGGAATACACAAACAGATAAGAGCACATCAAGTAGTGTGGATTTCCGCTAACGGATTATACGATAAAGATAAACTTATGATCGACCACATAAACAGGGATAAAAAAGATAATCGGTTAGATAATCTAAGGTTAGTGGATGCTAAAGGTAATAAAGCAAACGCACCAGACCCGCAAAGCAGGTATTCTGATGATGAGAAAGACGCAATGTTTATGCTACATAATGATGGACATATGAGTTTTAGGGAGATAGCTGAAGATTTTGGATGCAGTAAGAGTAGAGCACATCAAATAGTATCAGATCATAAATTTAACAAACTGGACGGTATTACCTTTCCTAAGTGGCGAAACGAATCAATAAAGGCTTATGGAAATGCAGTTGTGCCTGAACTAGTTTATGAGATATTTAAAGTAATTCAATTAATGGAAGATAAGGAATAAAATTCCAACCACGTATATACACACTCCGTCTATTAGTTTAGGCGGGGTATCTTTATTTAACATACTCTTGTCTACTCCCATGACTATCAGCAATATAATGTATGTTTTATGCAAAGATACGGAATTTATCTACCCTTGACATCGGGATATAGCGTAGATACTATATCGCTTTGGAAGTGTTGATGTGTGTCAATGTCAATCAGAGTGAGCTTTCCCTCCCAACCGCCCCCTTGGTCAATATTCCATACATTAGATGCATGTGCGGGTAGAAGGTCGGGTTGGTAATGAGATGTTGATGTATGACCAATGAACACCTCTTCGTAGTCCTTTATCTTATGGTTAAGACCTTTGTGCTTCCAGTATGTAACGGTGCCCCAAAGATGCCTATCCCACGTTAAATCATAGTTGTCTTGTTCCTCTATCGGTTTCTTCCAATCAAATCCACCATGGACGAATAGCTTATTATCTTCCACGTGATAGTATGACGCAGACTCCAATAGGTTCTGATGTTGTATCTGCTTCGTAGTATCACCATCCTTAAGCAGTTTCTGATAAGATGCAAGGGTGTTACTACCGCCCTGTGATAACCATATATGTGGGGCGTATCCCGTCTGAAACCAATCCAATAGCCATGAGTCATGATTCCCTATAACATATACAAGGTTCTTTATCTTTAGTAACTCATCAAAGCATTCTGGCGCTTGCACCCATCCATCCGCGACATCGCCAAGACATATCAGCTTATCGTTATCGTAATCAAAGTTAGCTCTCTCTAAGCATTGTAGTAAAGCTTTATACCCCGCATGCACGTCTCCTAATGCAAATTTTTTCATGTTATTTAATGTTTACTCAGATTCAGGCATTAATCCCACCATCCTCTCATATTCTTTAATAGCTCAAATGTTTCGTTCCACTCTTTATCCTCAAGCTCTGCCCCCCACTTTACAGATTCTGTGTTATTCTTATGTTGTTTTTCCGTCTCCGTTGTTGTTAGCTCGCTTAACCCTTCCCCTACAGGTGTAAAGATAAAGTCAAAGTTATTATCAAACCCGCATCTATCCACGTAGTCATCCTCGATATGA
>Ga0075122_10002064_pt1 | contig 13566 bp, 10 predicted proteins | sample AntAceMetag02UKB_FD_69790 | JGI IMG/M metagenome (GOLD analysis project Ga0075122, IMG submission 69790) | Saline lake microbial communities from Ace Lake, Antarctica - Antarctic Ace Lake Metagenome 02UKB | ecosystem: Environmental > Aquatic > Non-marine Saline and Alkaline > Saline | place... | reverse complement strand
ATGTTTTCCATAATGCTAGTGAGTTGACTATTATCATATAACTTAGCCAACCTCATGTGAAATGCCTTATCCATATCCAGAAACTGGTAGATATCTTCTTTGGCAGCGGACTTTATCATCTTCTTTAGATTATCCTCTAAGAAGTCGGTAATGCCATCGTCCAGGCGATCTTGAACATTCTTTATGATATGTATTTCGATCAATTTACGGGTCTCAAAGAAATCAACAATTTCCTTTTCTGTAAATTCCCTGACCTTAAAGCCGCGTCCTAAATGCGAAATAAAATAGCCTTCCGCAGTCAACTGAAGCAATGCCTCACGGGTTGGCGTTCTCGAAGTTCCAAGTACCTGAGCAAAATAACTTGCTGAGTATATCTCATCAGGCTTCAGCTTTCCGGCGACCATCAACTTCAAAATCCACTCGACTGCCTGAGTCTTTAACGTATCTGGACGTTTTATTATTTCTCCCATAAAATCCTTTCGTTCGACATTGAGTTAATATCCAGCCCCTAAGTCTTTATTGTTATTTTTTGCAGATGAAGCCCGCTTAGGTCCAGATATCCAACTATTTCTACTGTTAATTGATCTTATTTAGAATTCAAAATCACAAAAAGCAGCTAACAAATTAATTAAAGCCTCATGTGCTACATGTAGTATACTGCCATTAGACTTCGTGTCAATTTCCAAACAAAGAACTTACGTAACATGCTGTTATTGTAAAATTATATTCAAAATAACACTCCCCGGCACATTCCATGGGCCGGTATTTGTAAAAAAAACGACCAAAATTGTTTTCTATTTGAATAACCCTGACTGTTTGAATCAATCAACTTCAAATTGGACAAAACGCAAGGTCGATTGCTGTCATACGTCAGTTAAAAATTTGAGCTGATTATAAATAGCACCGGTACTGCAACCAATAGCAGCGTTCTGACAACCCCGTTCAGTTTTTTAATGAAATATCCTTCTAATGCAAACACAAGGATAGAAAGACCGACGATGCTGATGATGGTATTGCTTATAATATCCAGCGTTGTGCCTATGAACAGGAGAGCGGAGTTGTAAACAAAAAGAAACGGAATGATATAACCGCTCATTCCCATCTTGAAAGCGACGAAACCGGTTTTATTCGGATCAGAAGCAGCGATTCCCGCAGCAGCATATGCTGCCAGAGCCACAGGTGGTGTAATAGGACCAATACAGCAAAAGATAAAAACAAACATGTGGGCAGGTAGTGGCGCCAGCCCGACCTCCAGCAATGAAGGCACAATTAGAGAAGCCAAAATAACGTACGATGCTGAGGGTGGCATCGCAAACCCTAAAATGATTGCGACCAGAGCAGAGAGCACCAGCACCATGAAGGCATTGCCACCGGCCATGGCAATCAGTACTGAAGATATCTTAAAACCCACACCGGTTGCCGAAATAGCCCCGTAAATAAGCCCTGCGGCAGCGCATGCCACAACAACCGGAATGGCTTTCTCCAGAGCATCTCCCATTGATTCCAGAATTGCCAGGATTGACATACGAGTCAGTTTCTTGACCGTTGCCAAAACAATCAAGGAGACAATTGAACTGAAGGCTGCCATGGTAAGGCTCCACCCAGTCAGCATTAACCAGATCAGGATAAAGACGGGTGGCATCAGATGACCATATTTCCCAAGTGTCTCCAGAAGATTTGGAATACGGTCCTTGGGCAAAGCTGGGATCCCGTTTTTAATGGCGTTGATATAGACGCTCAACATCAAAGCAAAGTAAAACAAAAAGGCTGGGAGGCTGGCTGCAACGGCCACCTGGATATAGGGTATCTCCAGATATTCAGCCATGATAAAGGCAGCTGCCCCCATGATTGGTGGTGTGAACATCCCTGCAGTGGAAGCCACAGCTTCAATTGCTCCGGCCACATGCTTTTTGTAACCGATATCTTCCATCAGAGGAATAGTAAAACTGCCTGTTGTGACGACATTTGCCACAGGTGACCCTGACAGCATTCCGAAAAATGCGCTACTGACAACTGCCGTTAAGGCGGGGCCACCCCTGATTCTTCCGACGGCGGCAAAACTCAAATCCATGAACCATTTCTCCCCGCCACACTTAAGAAGCAGTGACCCGAAAATGACGAAGAGCACAACGTAACTTGCCGCAATGTACATGGGCAGCCCATAAAGGCCCTGGGTATCGTAGAATAGCATAGATACGGCCCGAGAGACACTATAGCCTCGCGTCTGAAAAATGCCCGGAGCATAATCACCAAACAGGCTGTAGAGGATAAAAAAGACGGCCATCAATCCTAAAAAAAGACCGATCACTCGTCTGGTAGCCTCAAGCACAAGTAAGATCATCACGATCCCGGCAGCCATCTCAAGAGGCGTTGGTTCGTGGATGCCCCATGAAAACTCCTCCCAGCGAAGGACAAGCAGCAGCGAGCTGAGGCCCGCCAGAAGAGCAAACAAGATGTCCAGGAAGAACACCCATGTTTTCTTGGGAGATCTACCCGGCTTAAGGAATACCACCATGGCAATAAATCCCCAGAATACGCCGCGAAGCACAAGGGGCGGCATCAATGAGAAGACATTGGCGTAAATAGAAAACAGGGCTGTCACAATGAGGAGGATTTTAATAAGCAATGACATCTGTTTTTCCACGGAGTCCTTTTTTTGTAAATTTACGGGTTTTTACTTTCAAATAAACAGGAACGAATCAAAGCTATCTCAATTGACATTTTATATAGCATTGAAAAATTTTTATTCGACTACTTACCGTGCCAGACGCCCTTTTCCTTGTAGTATCTGATAACACCAGGGTGAAAATCAACTAATGCGCCCTCGGTGGCCGTCTCCAGGCTGATGTTCTTGACTGAAGGATGGCTGGCCCTGACTTTATCGATATTTTCAAAGATAGCTTTTGTGATTTTGTATGCAATCTCATCGGAAACATTTGAGCTGATGTAGATTCCGTTACCCGTTCCCACCGTTCGCACATCCTTGTTCTGGCCATTATAGGTCCCGGCAGGAAGCACTCTATCAAGGTAGAAAGGAAACTTCTTCAGCACTGCCTTTCGATAATTTTCCTTAAATTTGAGTACCTTTAAACTGTGGTTGGCCGCGAACTGTTTCGCAGCGAGGGCCGGGGCTGACATGTAAAGAACAACTGCATCAACCTTCCTGTCTCCCAAGACCGGCATGGCCTGCTGATAAGGTAGATACACGGGCTGGAGGTCCTTGAACCCGAATCCCATCACCCCCAGGATCTGTCTCAGTCGGATGAGACTGCCATGACCCTGTGGACCCACCATGACCTTGCGCCCCTTCAATTCAGACACATAGTTGATGTCTGATCCGGCCAGGGTAAAGATCTGAAGTACGCCCGTCTCCAAATTGGGGAGCAAAGAACGAATATTGGTGAATTTCTTCTTCTTGAAAGGCCCTTTTCCCAGGGTTGCCGTTTTGGCAATCACGTTAATCGTGATGCTCATTTCGACCCTGCCTGTTCCCAACAGCACGACGTTGGCGATAGCGCCGCCCGTTGTCTGAGCTGTTGCAATCACACCATCAACCTTGCTGTTAATAATATCCGTTATCGTCCCACCAGCCGCATACCATGATCCACCCGGGTTTGATACCCCCATGGAGATCAATGTTTTTGCCTCGACTGAAGAAACAAAAAAGAAACCCAGTACCAAAATGAAGACGCTTAGTTTTTTAGCCATCATGCTTCTCCTTCAATTATTACGTTTTTGAAAAAATGAAGAACGAAAAACGTTGAATATTGCGTGTTCCATGTCAAAAAGGCATACTGCTCACTCTCTGACGATTCGAGTTGAAGAGCTTATTATTATACAGGAGACCTCCTTTTTGCACTCTCATCACCGTTCAAGGAGTAGTCTCCTTCCACCGCGCGCTGAGCTTCTGCTCGGTTCTCCTCACTCCAGAACCCAAGATCGTATCCATACCAGGGATCCTGCAAATCGAGCTTAGGCAGGCCGAGTTTCTGCCATATTCTGATGGCATCGTCCATATACTCCTTTGGCGGTAGAGAAACCGGCGGATAGGGCCACTTCATGGTTGTATCAATTAGCATGACACTTCCCTCTGGCATTTCAGCCGGTTCCGTTTTGAATGCCGACACCTGGAAATCTCCCTCGGGGGCCATCACCGAGTAATCCTGGCTGTCGGGGACGGTTATTTTCTTGATCCTGATGTCCCTGTGGGGCTGGCAACGATAGGTTATCGCCCAGTTGACCCGGTTGGCATTCCATGGATCGATATCTTTGTCTACCGCGACAACGATTTTACTGAAAGCCGGGAACTGCTCTGGCATGGCCTCCAGGAGTTTCCATACCTCCTCCCGGGTGCACTTATCTACTTGCAAGACCACAAAGCGGTCCATTCCATTGTTGAAGTTCACAGCTGCCTGCCTTAAATAAGTCATCCCCATATCCTGTTTGATGCGCTTGGGAATGATACTGGAGCATGCAATCTGTCGTATCGTACTGCTTTCGCTGGGGGGGACTTGACTGATAAAAGCCTGCCAAATGGCATCCTTTCGGTGGGTGATGGCCGTGGCTTCAAAAACAAATGACATCTCCCGCTGGCCTACATACCCTGTTGCCTCTCCAAAAGGCGCTTCAGGTTCTGTATACTCAGTACTGATCAGCCCTTCAATGACGATTTCCGCATTCGCAGGCACTTCAAGATCCACAGTCTTGCACTTGACCAATTCGACGGGTTCCCCAGCAATCCCACCAGCGATCGTGTATTCATCTACGTCTGTCGGCAACTGGGAGACTGAGGCGTAACCAATATTCGGCGCTGAGCCTATGATAACAGCAACTTCGAGTGGTTTTCCCATCTCCTTGGCCTTGCGCCAATGATAGGCAATGCCTCTGAAAAATTTGGCTGCATGTACACCGGTCCGAGTCGGGGATTTTATCTGTGCACGGTAGGTCCCCACATTCCGGATCCCTGTTTCCGGATCCCGGGATACCCAGAAGGGGGACGTCATGTAGGGTGCAACGTCCCATCCAGGGGATGATACAGGAATGGGAAACTCATCCAGACCCCCGAATTCCAGCAGCTTTTCTCCGGTAAGCACCACTTCATGAACAGGACCATCTTCCACAATAATCGGGTCGAGAGGGTTCTTGTGCGCCTTCGCCCATTTTTCTCCGATTTCACTGACCTTGTCGCACTGCATCCCGATGGCGTAAACCTCGGAACTGGCACCAAGGGCACCTAAAAGCACGGGCATATCGTAGGTTTTGCCCTTGCTGTCATATACGTTCTCGAATAAAATCGCTTTCCGCTCCTCCTCTGGAAGCCCGCGGAACTGCAAGCGTGCCAGAGGGTGAAGTTGTGTGTCCTTATTGATCGGTTCACTGATTCTGAGCAACTTTCCCTTGGCCTCAAGAACACTGATGTATTCTCTAAGATCTTTGTAATAAGACATTTCCTGACTCCTTTTCAAGATTAAGAAAGCAGCATTTTTCTGCAAGCCTTCGTTCGGACCCTATCATGGTATTCGTATTCTGTTTTAATAGGTTATTCATCCACCTCTCCCAGGTATTCGAGCTTTTCAACCTGATATTCACACGACAGCCGAGCATCCTTGGCCGAATCATAAATCTCAGCCCTGAAAAAATGTCCACAGATCATCTCACTGGTCAAGGTCGGCACAGTACCGGAAAATATCACCATTCCATTTAACTGATGATCAGTCATTTTTGATCGTATCAGTTCAATGATGTCGTTGGGAGATATGATTGTTCCGAGTCGGGCTTCCTGGTACAAAATTTCTTCATCCGACCCCAGCGGTTTGACCCAGCTTTTAATTAACAAATCATCCCATCGCTCACGAATGCTGTTGTAATTCCATACGGTTTTTGACATAAGGTTTTGACAGACCTGCTTTGATTTGACAATGCTGCCTTGTTCAACCTGACGATCCGTATGATCACTTCCCACACCAACATAAATCTCATCGTCTTGAATCAATAAAACATATTCTGCTTCACCCGATGTTTTGCTGCCGACCACTTCAATGTGACTGCTTGTAGTCAGATTTCGCGTCGTGACCGGAAAAACCATCGGGACCATAGACGGAGCAGGTACGCCTTCCTTAGCCAATTCCTCAATGTGAGCTTTGACTGCCTCAATATTCCTGCCGACATATCCAGCATTGACCATCATCCTGACGTTAAACTTTAACGATGTTGTTTCGGCATTCTGGTCTAGGACTAAATTTAATGTTTTCATCTCTACCTGATCGTTTATTTTTGAATATCAATTACAGACTAACTGTTAGCACCGTATTAAAAGTCTCCAAGATGATCAATTAGGTATATTTCGTCCAATTGGCGAATCTGGAAGATATGAACATATCCCTACTGGCAGCGACTTGCGTTTGAATCCACAACCTGTTGCCATTATAAATTAACCATCCCTTGCCAGCACTTTAAACCTAAGAAATCGCCGTTCCTGATATTTTTCCGGAGTTTGTCATGATGAGATTAATTTGCTCCGCTCGCGCGACACTCACCTTCCTCAATCTCATATGGCTTACTAGCTGATAAGCTACGTGTTGCATGTAGTATACTACCAGATTTTGGTATGTCAACTTTTTTTTTATTTTAAATCAACTAATACCTTAACGTTTTGTTATTGAAGATAAAACGATAATGTACTAATTGCCCCCCCATAAAGGGCTCTTCATCATCAGAAGGGGGTTTGCTATCATAATACCATGCTACCAGAGACAGTTCTGGAAATGAATGGACTGAGAAAGTTTCTTCCTGAAAACGAGCTTCTAAAACCACCATGAGTTCTAAATAATTCGCTGCGTTGCATCTCTTTTGTGGGCCATTTCTTCGGATCTGAATGCTAAGCTTTGTCTCGATGTATTCTCTTGATCTGCCATCCAAGGTAGGAAATGACCATGGCCGAATCCAGTACAATCCCATGGTAAGATTCCAGGCCACTCTAGCCTGGTTCATGACCTTATCATACATTTCCACAAAATTGGACTATTCACCATCATCTTTCGAATCTGAAAACTTTATTACTGTCTCAAACATTTCCCACAATGTATCAATATCGGTCGGTTTTCTATTTTTTTCAAAGCTGAATAACCATGAATTCTGATTGTTCAGCAAAATTGGATTTGATAGATTTTGTATATACTATATTTAGTTAAAGGTCGCATAGTTTCTTACTTTTGACATGAACTTTTATCATTGTATTGACTTAACTTCCCAAATGAACACGCTCAATTGGTATAACGGACGATAAAAACGCTTCATTTATCCAAAAACATTTGTTCAAACTTTGCTCCGAATAGTTTTTGACCTAAGTCCCTTGTGATTATCAAATCGTATTCTTCGATACTCTGCAACGCTCAGTTCCTTCGGGATCAGAGTGTCGATATCCCTGAGAAATCAGAATCCAAGTCAGAATCAAAACCTGATAAGAAAAAGAAGAAGTAAACCCATTGGCGGGGCTCAGCTCCGCTAGTATTCTTAGAGGATGAAATGAAATTGATAACAGAAGATTTTGAAGAGCTGTTCAAAGACTATCCTCTCTATTCACAGGAAAAAGAAAAAGATTCACCAGCAATTGTCAAGTCTGCGATAGCTGGTAGAAAAGGATTAAGAGCTGCAGAGCCACAATATATTATGAAGATCGACTGACAAATGCCATCTGCACCAGAGAAGCTGAAACCACGGTAACTATCAACAACATGATGAAAGATACAAAATAGGTACCCTGAAGATCAAAAAAGTATCCTCCCAGATAGGATCCCAGGGCACCGCCGATACCGTAACCCATAGACTGAATCGAAAGGATACGGCCAAGGGCATTTCCAGGGAAAAACCCTCCGATAATAGTCGCAAACATCGGCATCTTTCCACCACTCCCGAGACCATAAAATATTGCAAAGGCAAAAAGCATCCATTGGGTAGAGGGTTCTTTGATAAAAAGAAGAAATACTAGACCAATAAAGGTCAAGAGACTGCTCATCAAATAACCCTTTTTACTGCCCACACGGTCGGAGATGAAACCTACCAAAATACCTCCTCCAGAGGCTATAATACCAACGAGTCCTACAAGAACAGCCGCCAGCAGTTTTGTATAACCCATATCTACTATGTAGACGGCCTGATGGACAATAAGCATATTTATAATGAAGCTATCACCTGAAACGGCTAGGATCATCAACCAGCAGGTTTTTGTACTAATAGCGTCTTTGAAAGACCATGTACTATTTATGCATGAAAAATCTTCATCCCTTTTTTCATGGAGATCAGAACCTATACTCTTTTGAGGAACTATCCCATCAGGGTGCTGTCCTACATCACTTGGAGAATTTCTATGAAATATGACCAGGACAGGGACAAGAACAAGGAGTATGATACCGGAAAAGACAAGAAAAGCAGAACGCCACCCAAAAGAATCAATTATTAATTGATTAAAAGGTACAACTAAGAAAGTACCCAGGCCTATGCCTGAAAGCACCAATCCACTTGCCAGCCCTCTTCGCAGTATGAACCATTTTGGTATAATGGACATGTGGGGGGAGTATGACAGGATATTTATTCCAATTGCGATAATAACCCCGAAAAAAAGATAGAGTTGCCAGATATTACTTATTCGGCTGGCTGCTAAAAGTCCGAAAAAGAGAATAATTCCGCCGAAAGGAAACAGTTTTCTGGGACCAAACCGGTCGATGAAAACACCTGTTATCGGAGCAAAAACAGCATGCATCAGCATTCCCAAAGAAAAAGCCCCTGCGGTATCAGCACGAGACCATCCAAACTCCCCAAGTATAGCTATGTAATATACACCAAAGGAAACTCTGGTACCCACAGCTAAAAAAAGTGTGAAGAAAGATACGGCAACTGTAACCCAGCCGTAGTAGAAACTATCGTTTTTATTACTCAAGATACAGCCTGTTCAATGCGATAACATCTCTGTTTCCAGACAAATTAATGCAAATCTGATATATAAAGAGAACCCCTTAATGGGAGGATGAATAAGGGGTTCTGAGAAAGGAAATCCAGAAACGTTAAAATTTCATATAGTATCTATTAAGCAATCCGATTGCTTCATTTGTCAAGACCCCAATATGCTGCAGTAGTCCCTGTCAGGCTATAATGGGACCATCCATGAATCTTAAATACGAACCTTTCCAAGTCATCATTCCATTGCCTGCAAAAGCAGTTCTATGATATACATCGGTCATTTTGAAACTCAATTCCTCCGAATATCAAATTCAATTTGACCGTATTGAAAAAACAAACCGAAATCAGTGTTTATGTCGTATCCATGATTGTGAAAGCTGCATTGTTGGCAGCTGCTTGGGCAGGGAAATCTCGGAGTCGAACCTATTTCCAGAAGATCGGTTCAGCCGAGGACATCGCCCCGATCATGGCCGTTGGATTCACTATTAATCACATTGTCGCAATTGTTATTCCGATCGCCGGTGGCTGGCTATGGATGATAGATTATCGAATTCCATTCATAACTGGTGCAGGATTAAGCCTAGTATCTCTGTTGTTGACCCAGTTGATTCGGCTTCCATCTACAGTTCCGGACCAGCAATAAAATATCAACCCACTATCTGGATTGCTGTTCATGGTGGAAGATTCTTCCTCGATAACGCATCTGGCATCGTTAATATGAATCAGAAGCACCAAGAACCGGTATTGGTCATGAAAGATTCACAACTATGCTTTACCTAGGATCAACAAGTCTCACTCTCCTGGTTGCGTATTCCGGGTGTTAACTAGCACTGAATCCGGTACCAAATTAACACCAGTTCCGGTGATATATAACAGTCTCTAGTGTAGCGTAACAAACAAATTGACTTTTATGTTTTTCCCCTTCCTTTCATTGTGATAGACTGGGTCATACATTCTATCACAGAAGAGGAAAATGCGCAGAGCGTTAAATATAGAGCTTTCAGAAACTGACCATCTTAAGCTCAAACAGAATATCAAAAGCGGCAAGACACCTATAAGACTCGTTGAGAGATCAAAAATTGTCATTTACACTATAGGGAAGACCTAGTTCACTCAAACGCTCCCTGGTAGGAATTCCAGTCACCTCATCCCAACCTTGCAGGCGGTAGTAATCAGACAACATGACGCCCAGGTCTTCTGTCGTCAACCGGTTCTCCTTTGAAAGACCATCAGGCAGTGTTTCTGTTAACAATCGCTTAGGCAACGTGTCATCCTTTCTGGTCATTCCCTCTCGGATGTTATACATCCTTTCCAGAGTCAATGTCCGGTCAGCGTCAAATTCAAGCTTTTCCTTATCAAAGGGTATACCTGTGAGAAGTGATAGCCCTTCACTGATAAAATCATAGTCAAAGGCTCTGCTCAACCCCAGTGTGCAACCGGGGATGCTGTCCAGTGATATTTGTTTTCTTCCCAGGGTTTTGATGATGGCGGCCTTCCCCTCTATCTCATTTCGAGTTGGTTTGCTCGCATCCACGCGAGCTCCCAGACCAATCCCGTGGTGGCATCCGCCACGACTCCCCGCTGCGTAGGTAATCGCTTGAGAAGCAGAACCACGGGGATCATAACCTCCCAGTTCCATCCCCTTCACTTGCATGGCAAAGGCATCGGATCCTCCTCCGATTTTGGCCGCCGCAGCACGGGTCCCCTCAGCTAGGATATCACCAAGACCTTCTCTTGCGGCAATTTTTTTGAGCAATTCATAGGCGCCTTCGTCGTCGCCGAAACCGACAGTTCGACCGTCATTGTCTTCAGCCTTCAGCAATCCCCGTTCAAAGCATTCCATAGCAAAGGAAACAACGATCCCCGCGGACATAGTGTCCAATCCCATCTCATCACAGAGTGCATTACTAGCAATAATAAATTCGGGTTTGCCGATGGCGCAGCTGGAGCCCAGAGCGTACATGGTCTCATATTCGGGACCGTGTGTGGTCACACCGCTATAGGGACCTTCCTTGACCACCGTTTTGCTAGCGCATTGAATGGGGCAGCTGTGACAGCCTGATTTTTTTTCAACCAAGCCGAGTTTGTCGCGCATATTTTCCATGGAAATATTATTGGCCATCTCAAAGGTCCCCTGCTGCCAGTTTTTCACGGGGAGAATTCCCAGAGCATTTAGAAGGAGTGGGCCGTCCCCGGTACCGTATTTTCCAAAACCCTCTCTGGGTCCGCTCTTTTCCCTGACAATTGCTCGGAACTTTTTCAGCCACACCTGGTATTTTTCAGGATAGGCTATTTCAACCGCTTGCTGACCATCGATAGCGATCGCTTTCAGATTTTTACTCCCCAGAACGGCACCAAAACCTCCCCGACCAAAACGACGATGATCGCTTCCAATCAGTGCAGAAAACTTGACCTGTTTTTCACCAGCCGGACCGATTGCTACAAGGGCGGACTTTTCAGGAACTACGTCACCAAGTCGTTTAAAGGTATCCGAAGTATTCAATCCCCAGAGCTCAGGAGACACTTTGACCTCGACGGTTGAACCATTGATTAGCAAGTAGGAAGGGGTTTCAGCCTTGCCGCCTATAACAATGGCATCATAGCCGGCTTTCTTTAATGAGATCCCTATGCGAGAACCTGCCATCGAAGAGAGATAGATTCCTGTCAAAGGTGATTTTGTTAATGCCGATGCGCGGGTGGAAGTAGGCAATCCTGCCCCGGTAAAGGGCCCTGTTACGATGATGCATTTATTCATCAGTCCAAGAGGATCGACATCGGGGCCCACTTCCCGCCACATTAAATAGGCACCGAGACCCCGGCCACCAACGACCTTTTTCATGATCTCCTCATTCAACTCTTCAACTCTACTTTTCCCGGTGGTCAGATCGACATGCAAAATCTTTCCCATGTATCCAAACATACTTCCTCCATATATACTGTTTACTATATATCCCATCCGATATAGAGTCTTTCAAAAAACCGTGTTATGTTCTCTTTAGTCGGATTTCTGATGTTGAGGACCATCATATGACTTTTCAGTGTGAGTTCCACCATTTCGGGAATAGCACTTTTCGGCACCTCGTTATCTGTCAGCTTATTGGGGAAACCAAGCTCTAGGTAAAGCCTCTTCACATTCTTTACAGCTTCATAGGCCAGTTCTTTTGTCGTTTTTCTCTCTTCATTGACCCCCATGGCCCGAGCCAGATCAGCCATTTTATTGATAGAAACGGGCAGATTGTACTCGAGGGCGAAGGGCATGAGAAGACCACATGCATACCCGTGTGGCAGTTTGTGCAGCCCATAGGATCCAGCATGTATCAGAGCCAGACCTGCATTGCCACAAGCTAAATTGGCCATTGAACTGGCGATGAGCATCTGTTCACGGCTTTCAACACTCTCCGTGGCGGCAGCGCTGAAGAGATGCTTCCACATGATTTTTACAGAGGCCATAGCCATGGCATCCGTTACAGGCGTAGCCTGTTTTGACAAAAGGGCATCCACTGCATGTGCCATGGCATCAAGAGAGGAACAGACCGCCTGCCAGTAAGGAAGTTTGGCCAGCAGGAGAGGATCAAGAATAGCCACAATAGGATGATAATTTCCCTTGCAGGACAACTTTTTATCCTGCTCGCAATCCCGGATCAGGAAAACAGGAGATACTTCGCTGCCCGATCCCGCCGTGGTGGGCAAGGCAATAACCGGGAGCGGCGGTACCTTTCCTTTGAAAGGCCCTTCATAATCCCTGATGGATCCTCCATTGGTGGCAACGACGGAGATCGCTTTGGCCGCACAGATGGGACTTCCGCCTCCGATGACGATAATGACATCAATCCTTTCTTTAGCTACAATATCAACTCCCCGTTGTACACTTTCCACACTGGGATCGACCTCGACATCGTCGAAGACAACAAGGTGCTTATCGCTGTTGACAAGCTCATCTTCGACAGTCCTGGTGACACCCGCCTGCCTTACCCCCTTATCTGTAATCAAAAGTACTCTTTCAAGACCACGAACAGTCAGTTCATCTACAACACAGCTACTCGTACCGGCACCGTGAATCAATTTTGTCGGCATATAAAAGCTTCTCTGTGGCATACCTTTCTCCCCCTCCTTTAATTTTTTCATACAGTATTTTATCTCTCCTTACTCATTCTATCTCTTTTAACTCAAGGGAATCAGTATTTGGGATAGAATGCCTGAAGATGGCTCATTGCAGTTATTGTTACTTGTTAGTGTAGTTCCAAAACATAAATTGACCGGGTTTTTACCTGGAAAAGTCGTTATCTTGTTAATTTTATTTTCCCAGCCTACACATATAATATAATTATATCAAAAGTTTATTTGCTTTTCAGGGTAGACTATCTACTCGTAAATTCTGGCCAGGTATGTTATGTGCTACATGTAGCATACTACCAAAATCTATAATGTCAATCCCCTTTTTTTTAGATCTTGATTATTAACTTGACAGTTTAGAGTTTTTCATAACTACGCTGCCTCTGGCAGCTTGATCTTAAAGGACTTCCTGAACTTCGACATAATTATTCGATAAGTCGCGGTATTCTTGAAACTGCGAAAATTATGATAGAATTCTTGCTGGACAACCAGCTTTAC
>Ga0075122_10002062_pt1 | contig 13570 bp, 14 predicted proteins | sample AntAceMetag02UKB_FD_69790 | JGI IMG/M metagenome (GOLD analysis project Ga0075122, IMG submission 69790) | Saline lake microbial communities from Ace Lake, Antarctica - Antarctic Ace Lake Metagenome 02UKB | ecosystem: Environmental > Aquatic > Non-marine Saline and Alkaline > Saline | place... | reverse complement strand
CTTTAACAAATAATACTGATGGAGTATATAATGGAACACTCTTTGAATTTAAATTAACTATTCCCGATATCAATAAGGTTTTGTTTCAATCAATAAAATATCTTTCTCATTTGAGAATTAAAGGACAAAGTGTTCCAAAAACAATACTTCTTGTAGCATTAAACGAAGGAATTGCATATAAATTTAAATCAAAAGATTTTCTAAACTATATAGAGAAAGTTTATTTCGGTGCGTCTAGCAAGGACAATAAAGATTTTTCAACAGAAATAAAATCTGAAAAAGTTATTTATAGTAATATCGCAGGGTTAAGTCGGCTTACGGAAATATTACAAGACGAGGGGTTTATTAAAATTCATATTGATATTTATGATGTTGTTGGGTGGGCAAATCGTTTTTATTCTGAAAATCAAAAAGCAACAAAAACAGCCTTATTTAATGAATTAAAAAAACCCAAACACTTTAAAGAATTAATTTACCCTTGGAAAGGAAAAGAATCCGATTTTAAGTATATTTTAGATTTATTAAATGACCGAATGCACCGAAAAGAATTAGGAGCATTTTATACTCCTCCGGCATATTGTAAAAAAGCATTAGAACTTGTAAGAAAAGCTATAAAACAAATTCCAAAAGGAAACGATTATGTTATTGTAGATAGATGTGCTGGAACAGGAAACTTAGAAGAATTTCTAACTGATAAGAATGTTAAAGATATAACTATTGGGGGGGTTGAAAAATATATCGGAGAAGAATTTAGAAAGAAATATCTTAAAGATAAAAGCGATATTATCAATACTTTTTACTCAAACAAGATTTTTAATGAAATAACCTTGGGCGAACTTGAAAAATATAAGACTAACATAAATATTTATGATTATCTCTTTGATAATGAAATATCACATTGCATTATTGCAACCTATGAATTGAAAGAATGGATTGTTTTAAACGAAAGGATAGGAGATAAGGTAAAAACAATTATCCCTCCAATTATAAATCCAGATAGTGCATTAGTTGAAGGTGGTGATGCTTTAGCAATAGAAGTCTTTGAAGAAATAAAACAATATATTGAAGATAAAAATTGTAATTTTATTTTGTTTGAAAATCCTCCTTATCGGGATAGTAGTGCTTCTAATACTGAAAAATTAAAGAATAAAACAAACAAAGGAAATTTTATATTTGAAGAAATGAAAAAAGATTTAAGAAATTTGCAAAATTCAAATATTTCAACTGCGAGGGATATATCTAATCAATTTATTTGGAGTGCTTGGAATTATTATTTAACAAAAGAGAATGATTGTTATATTCTTTTTTCTCCCATAAAATATTGGAAATCTTTAGGACTATGTAATAAAAAATTTATTGAGGGATATTTATTCAATAGAAAATATTTTCATGCTGGAGAAAGTGCAATAAGCTGTATTTATTGGCAGAATATTAATGAAAAAATTGAAAAATTAAACCTTAATGCATTTGATATTGATACAAAAAATAATTTAGACGAAAAAGATGATGAGATTTGGGATATAAATAAGAGTATTGAAATAAAAAAGGTTGATAAAACGCTTGAGCCATTTTTCGATAGAAGGAAATTTAAAGACGATGTTGAAACTGAAGTTTATTTTGAGAATGATGGAAGAGAAACAGCTGGAAGAAAAACCGATGGGAAATCGTATATTAATAAAAATATTGTTGGTTATCTAGTTGTAAAAGGCTATGCTGTTACGCAACTCGATGTTTATTTGTTAAGAGGCACAAGATATAATATTCGTGGTTTTTATCTTCGTTCTGATAACTTTCTCGAAAAATTACCTTTGTTTTGTGCAAAACTTTATCCTCAAAGAAATTGGTATGAACGAGATATTTATTTTACAACTGCCGATGGAGGAGATAAATATACAAAAGATGCAAACTTTTTAAAAAGTTGCTTAATTTATTCTTGTCTTTCTCCTAGAAATCATTGTCGTTCTTTTGAGGGTTCTGATAAAAGATTTTATAAAAATGAACTTTGTTTTGGTACGGACACCTTAGTGAGTAAAACATTAGAAAAATACAAACTAAACAAATATGAGCAAGATTTAATTAAGTTATTTGAACAAATTTTGAAGGAAGCGAAGAAAACTAAAAACTATAATCTAAAATACAAATATGGAACATACCAAATAGATAAAGAATTAAACACTTTCCAAAAAAACGAAGAAATTAAAATTTATGATTATCCAGAATTAAACACAAAACTGATTGAACTAAAAACAAAATTATCAAAATATTATGAAACGACAATTCAATCAAAATTATTCGAATATGAATTGTTAAAATAAACTTTCCTATTCACTTCGGCCAACAATACTCCAAACCATCTCCAACCTTCCACCCAAATTGAGAATAATATTTCTTATCCTTCCTCAATAAATTACTTCTATGTGAATCGTGAAATTTCTTCTTCCCAATCAATGTAGGATTTTTAACTTTACCCCTAATAACTTCAAATCCCATATTATTATTAAAACCACGAGAAATCCACTCATTCAAACAACAATTAAAATAACTCTTCAAGGCATTGGGATGACCTTTCCACATCTTCACAGCAGGATGATTTCTCCAGCCCTTTGTCTTTGTTCTATTCAAAATTATATTCAAAATCTGAAAAGCTTCAACTCTTTGTTTTCCAAGTCTTTTATTATCTAAAACTTTCGCAGATTTCTCAAAATTCGGATATGGTAAAAAGGTTTGCATCTTATATTCCCCAATAGTCAAAAGGAATTCCATCATGCGATTTAATTAATTCTCTTCTTAAAGAAGGCTTCAATCTTTTAAATATTTCTAGTTCTTCCTTAGGAATATCTGTAACTAAAGGCCCTCGCAATTTTTTTATATCTTCACCAGTTTCATCCTCAAAATAGAATAAACTACTCTCGCCCCTTACTCCAAAACCATCAAACAAAGCTCCAGGAACAGAATCTACTAATTCATCAGTTTTAATAAAAACCTCGGGATGTGGAAAAACTCCATTTCGCTCATTGAACTTTTTTACTTCTATAACGATCCCAGAATATTTCTTTTGCTTATGATGAATTGAAACCCTATTTCCAACTCTAAAAATTCTTTCTTTTCCCGGAAAAATTTCTACTAATCCTTCCTTCCAATGATACTTATCATGATAGATCATCTTAATCTTCTCAGAACTATTCTCTGCAGTCAATCACCTCTAAAACTAAACTAGGGATTTTCTCAAATCTCGCCAAATAGCGGGGACTACTCCTGACCTCGCTCAAATTTTTTTAATTTACCTTCGGAATTTAATTTCGCGAAATCACCCGGAATTTGAAAACCAAATAAATCTGAATTTAGCAAACCCCAAGGATATTTCACTTTTTATCTCTTCAATATCCTATAGCGGGCGAGAGTTTACGGAAGCGACAAATTTTATTTGTTGATAACGACTTTCGTGGGCTCGAGTAGGGATTTGTTCAAATCTCGCCAAATAGCGGGGGCGGGATTTGAACCACGCGACCTCCGGGTCATGGGCCCGACGAGCACTCCAGACTGCTCCACCCCGCTATGTAAATTTCACTATCAATTTACTTATAAAGTTTGTGATTAAGAAAAACCTAACTAAAAAGAAGCATAAAAAATACAAACCACATAAATTTTTATCTAATATACTGCAATTCAACAACCCCAGACTTATAAGATTTTACTTTCTTTAATTTTTAAATCAATTCTGAAATCACCTCCTTGAAAAAGCCTAATCCCCTCTCCTAAAATAATCGGCATAGTAAAAAGTCTAATCTCATCAATGGCATTTGAATTCAAGAATAAATTAATAACTTTTGCCCCGCCAACCAAAAAAATATCTTTATCTGCAGTTATAGACTTTAACAAATCTTGAGGTTTTTTATTTGTGAAAATAATATTTTCTTTTTGACCTTTCTTCTTTCTTGAATAAACATATGTGGGCTTATCCTTGTATGAATCTGGAAATTGCTTGTACGTCGTATTCCCCAAAACAATAGAACCTATTTTTGAATAAAATTCTTTAAACCCAAAACCTGAAGATTCAAAGTTTTCGAGCCATGAAACAGAACCATCTTTTGCTGCAATAAATCCATCTAAACTCTGGGCAATGTATAAGATTACTTTTTTCATTTTAATAACTACCAAGAAGTTATTATAAATCTTATGATTAAGAAAAATAGAGAAAATCTATACTTTATGCCTTTTCCTCAGATCTAAAGAATTGACATGTTCAAAATAGGAATCAAATAGATTTTTTGGATCTTCAACTACTTCACGAATTCCCTGTTGCAATCTACGACTTTTGAATATTCTCCTCAAAACATCATCTCTTGTTTTCCCTTTAACTTTAAAATTTGGATCTGCTTTTTGAGCAACAGCATATAAAAAGCCAGAACCCCCAATTTTATATACCTGAAATAATCTATCTCGCCTCATATTTTCTAATATCTCTCGCAAGGGTGTTGAAGAAATGTTTCCATATTGCCCCCTGACATCGGATATTGAACTAACCGAACCAAAATTAAGATCTCCGGTATGAGATAATGCCACGCTATCTGCGGCTCGCTGTTCTAAAGTTAAATCTTGGGGGGTAAGCTCTCTGAGGGGGTAAAGGTGATCTGCAACTTTCATTTTTTTGCCCCTTCCCGTAGGAACAAAACCTTGTTGCCTAAATTTTATGGGGGGACCTTCTCTTGGATAAACTCTCACAGAAAATTCATCACTATCAATAGTTGCATGGACTGATCTTCTTGTTCCAAAAACCTCATATATTCCTCTTATTATCTGGTTATGTCTCCTCAAATTATCTTCCCCATCTCCGAAATTAATTAACCTATACTTTAAAAATAATCCTGGTGGAATATTTGGAAATACTTCTCTAAAACCATAATTTATATTAAAATAATTTTCTGGAGGAACGTGATAAGATTTTCCATAGCTTACCACCAAATGATTTTCTCCAGCAGCCGGATCCAATCCTTTCTTTTTTAAAAAAGAAAACCATTCCTTTGCACTTTCGGGCGTTGATGCAAAAGTCCCGTTAGTTAAAATAGACAAAGGTAATTCTGAGGAATATTCTGCTGCCACACCAAGAACTTCTCTATTTTCATCTCTTATTGGTTCTCCATTGGTTAATTCCACAAATTCTATTCCCTGATCTTTTGCTTGTGACAAGGTTTTTCCAACTATCTCAGGACTCGGCAAACCTTCTTTATCCGGACCACAGTCAGCTAAACAAATAGGGCATCTCAAATTACAGTTTGGCCCCATCCCAATATCCAGAACATAAAAATCTGGCTTTACAATACTTGCTTCAAGATAATCTCTAGTTCTTATAACAGAAGGCCTTCTCGTTGCTTCTTTCAATATCCTTCTATATTTTCTTATGTCCGCTTTGGTTATTCTATTCTCGCGCATTTATTATTCCTATCAGAACTCTTCTTACCCAAAAAACAAACGCCCCGACCAGGACTCGAACCTGGGTGCCCGTGAAGGCCCAGATTAGCAATCTGGTGCAATACCCTTATGCGATCGGGGCTTGAGAATATACAATATTTTAAGAATTTAAAGCTTTGTATTTAGTTTATTGTTTTATCTTTTCTCCATGAAAAAATAGTTCCATGTGTTTATTTTCCCCCCACCCATTTTTTCAAATATTTTGCTTTCAATTAGCTTAAAGTGAGACTCAAACAATTGTTTGATTTCATCTAATGATGAAAAATACATCTCTTCCCCCATAAGAGCTCTTGCATTTTCTGGAACTATCCTTAATCTCTTTCCTATTTGACCAAATTTGGGATCTTTAACATTAAAACAAGTTGAGAAATACTTCCCTTCTCTATTTAATAAATTACTTACATTTTCTACATATTTTTTTCTTTTTTCAAAAGGCACACAATGAAGAATTGCCCATTCTAAAACCAAATCAAATTTTTCTTTCAATCCTGATAAATCATTTAAATCCATTACTTTAAATTTGATGTCAAAATCAGCTTTTCTAGCATTTTCTTTTGCATAGTTTATTGCTTTCTCTGATATATCTATTCCAGTTACATCAAATCCTTTTGAAGCCAAATATATTGAATAAAATCCTTCACCACACCCCACATCAATAACTTTGCAAGGTTTTATTTTTCCGCTTTCAACTAACTCAACTAATTCTTCTGGGGGTTCTTTATTAGTCCAGACGGCTTTCTCTGGTTCTTCATAAACTTTTTCAAAAGTTTCTTTATTTTTTATTTCTTCTTCCATTTTTACTATTATTTACTAACTGCCATGTTTTCATTGACTAAATTAGCAATCTGGTGCAATACCCTTACCTTGAAAAGGTCCTTGTGCCCTTTAGGGTATGCGATCGGGGCTTGAGAATATACAATATTTTAAGAATTTAAAGCTTTGCCTTGTGACCTTTAGGTTACCTCCTTGGAGGCCTTGAAAAGGTTCTTGTAACCTTTAGGTTATTCTCGCGACCCTCGGGGTCATGTTCGGAAGAAGTTAAATATATATAGTTATTTAACATCAAATAAACATAGAAAAATGGGTTTGATTAAATGGTCAGAAGAGGTTTTGAAAAGATTCAAATGGTACGATGTTAAATTAGCACAGCTTGCAGCAATTTTCGCAATTTTAACATTAATAACTCTTTGGCCAGCATTTTTAGAATTTGTTCTTCGGTTTGAATGGTACTGGTATTTAATTTTAGCAATTATTTTTGGATTGCCCCTAGTAAAGAGGCTGTTTATAGATAAGAGCTAATGAATCCAAATCTTCAAGAGATAAACAATATAAACTCTTTTTGTTTTAGAAAACAATGAATCCAAAGATAAAATCTCTAATAGAAATCTCATTTATTATCTTGATATTTGTTGTTCTAACATATCTTGTCCAAACGAATATTGATTTTTTTGAAGGTTTGATTAATAAAAGCATAGGAGGGATTTTAATTTATATCTCAATTATAATAATTGCAATTGTTGTTGCTCCCATCTCTTCCATACCATTAATTCCTTTAGTTTCAAATATTTGGGGATGGAAACTTGCTGGAGCAGTTAGTGTTATTGGGTGGACATTGGGTTCAATCATTGCATTTTTATTAGCAAGAAAATATGGTGTGAAGATTGTGAAAAGATTAATTCCTTTATCACAAATTCATCATATAGAAGATAAAATTCCCGAAAAGAATTTATTCTTAAGTGTTTTATTTTTAAGAATGATTATCCCTGTTGATATCTTGAGTTATGCCTTGGGATTATTTAGTAAGATCAAATTTTGGCCCTATGTTATTGCAACATTTATTGGGGTTATTCCAGTTACATTTCTCTTAGCTTATGTAGGAACAATCAACCCTTTATTTCAATTAATTGTTTTCTTAATTGTGGGAATAATTCTTTTAACGGGGTGGATTGTTAAAGAGAAACAAGGAAAACATTAACTTCAATAATTTCTAGTCTTAAACCCCTTGTATTATTTTCTTATCATACAAATCTTGAATATATAAAACTTTAATAACTATAATTACTATCCTGTAATATGATTGACTTGCCTATCTCTAAGATTGGTAATTTAGAACTAAATGTTCTTCAAGGTCCAATGGGCGTTGGAATTTCTGGAAAAAGTTTAGCTTCTGCCGTGGCTAATTGTGGCGGCGGGGGAATGATTCCTGCTGTGGGATTATCCGAGGCAAGAAATGCCGGTGGAATTGAGATAAATCAAGGGAATTATATCAAAGAAAATCAAAAGGCTTTACGGGCTGAAATTAGAGAAGCAAGAGCACTAGTATCTCCGGGCGCTAAAGGTTTTATCGGAGTAAATGTTATGCATGCTTTAACTGATTTTGAACCTTTAGTTCAAGTGGCATCTGAAGAAGAAGTTGATTTGCTTACCGCTAGTGCTGGTTTTGATCCTAATCTCATGAGTTTAGTTGGGAAAAATACAAAAGTGGGTATTGTTATTTCTTATGGCAAATTTGCCAGAAAAGTATGTGAGATATATGAAAAGGCGGGCAGACTTCCTGACCTGCTTATTGTGGAAGGTCCTAAAGCAGGAGGACATTTGGGATATGGAAGAAGAAAATTGGATAATCCCGAATTTCTTGAAAGTTCTCTTGAGCGAGAAATTCAGCGCACAAAAGAAATCGCTGAAAAATTTGGTAATATTCCTGTTTTTGCAGCAGGAGGAATTTCCAATGGATACCATATCAGGGAAGCAAGGAGATGGGGCGCTGAGGGTGTACAAATAGCAACTGCATTCATACCAACTAAAGAATGCGATGCATCAAAAGAGTTTAAAATGCTACATCTTGATGCAAATGAAGAAGATGTTGTAATTATTGACAGCCCAGTCGGAATGCCTGGAAGAGCAATTAATAATGACTTCTTAAGAAAAGTAGCTGCCGGAGAAAAAATCCCCGTTAAATGCCTTTACAAATGTTTAAAGAAGTGTAATCCAAAAGAAGCCCCTTATTGTATTGCAAAAGCATTAATTGCAGCTCAAAGAGGCGATTTAGAAAACGGTTTTGCTTTTACAGGCTCAAATGTTCACTTATCAACACGTGAACTTTATTTAGATGCTAAAGGAGAATTTGTAACAGTAAGAGATGTATTTGAAAGATTTTCTAGAGAATACCGCGAAGCTGCTTAATTAATCTGCTTAAAAAACTTTGGATGTTGAATTTAATTCAATCCCAATTTCTTGTTTGCTTAAAGATTATATATCTCCCTCATTAGAAAATTAAACCCTTTCCAAAGGTTTAAAAACATCAGAAAAGAATATTTATTGGGGTGTTCGTACCTCAGAAACAAATTCTGGGAAAATTAAAAATGACAAGACAAGATTTATCCCAAAGAATGAAAACTCCTCAAGAAAGAGGAATTATCGCAGATTGTCTCTTTGGAAAGAATTATATTAAAGAAGGGAGACTATATCTCTCGAGACAAGCCGAACTCCCTAATTCAATCTTCGTAGATATTATGGGAGAATTGGGCCGGGGCGATTGCCAAAATGTAGAACTATTTACACAAAGAGCAGCAGAATTAATCGGATTAAAGCCCTTAAAGGCCAAAAAAGTTTGTTTGGATTTAGTTCAAGCACTAAATAATTTGGAAATAGAAAATTTGGATTATAAAATACCTTCGGAAAAACCTCTTAAAGACAGATTAGAAAAAGCAAGAGATCTGCCCTCTTGCGGAATAATCAATTTATTATATACCGGACTTACTTGTACAATTCATTCCTCCGAAGATGAAGATTTATTTGCTATAGGTTTCCCGGAGGAATGGGCTTCAGAAGAATTAGTTGTTTCCCCTAAAACAAGAACACTACAAAGGTTGCCCTTGAAAGATATTCTAGAAGCATATGAGAGAAACCTCTCCCCATTGACTAAAACCGAAACAGATTATTTAAACTCTTATGAAGGGTTCCAAAATCAAAGGAGAACTTCTCCCTAAAAAACCATTCACTTCTCAACTTCACTTGTCTTCTTATACTGCAATTTCAACTTGTCTAAAATTCCCAAAACCTGTTCTCTCTGACTCGCATTCCCTAAACCCTTCCAATCCAACAAGATAGTATCAACATCTTCTGCAGTCCCATTAATTGCTTCAATAACCATCTCTTCGCTTAAAGGCAAACTGTACATTGGTATAACGTGGCCCAAAGCATAATTTGAATTCAATTGAATCTTCGTAAAATTAGGACAATAATGCGGCCCACCAATTCCAACAGCGATCTCTCTATATTTGGCCTCATTTGAATTTTCGAATTTCTCCATCGCTTCTTTTATAGCTTTCGCGACGACAAAACCCGCTTTACTATCTTTCCATTGAAGTTCAGTTGAACCAATTTCAATAAACACACACGGAACATCAATCAAAGGCCCATGATGCGTCGCTTCAAGACAAACTTTATACTCTCTCAAACTAGATTCCCTAACCGCTTCGTTCAGCTTCTCAAATAAAAATTTATTAAACAAAGCACTTGCTTTTGAAACCTGTCCTTTCTTTCCTCCATAATCTGCATCCCTCCAATTTCCCGGTGAGTGCAAACACAATGTCTTCTCTCTTTTCACAGATTTATGCATTGAAGCAAAAATAACCATATCAAAATCTTCAAACCTTTGCATATCAAAATTCTCCTCATGCAAAATATCCTCATCAACAAGATAAAACTTTATTTCCCCCATCTCTTTCTGAAACTGCGACAACTGCGTCGTGATGTTAACTCCCGCAGGATCTTTCTTGCTCGCAACAATTAAATATTTATGCGGCATGTCAAATACAGTAAAAAAGAGATTTTAAATATTATTGTGGTGAAGAATCTCTAGAATCGCCAACATTTCTTGAATCTATAATGCTTTTCACCCTTCCATAAAGGCTATCTAATTTTCCTTCCCAATTTTTTTCAAAATTTACTGCCTCCAAAAGAACTTGGACTTCACCCCCTCTTCTAACTCTAACTCTTCTTGGAATAAAATCTTTTTTATCACAATAATAACTAATCATAAATCCTCTTTCAAGAGTATCTTTATGCCATCGACAATGACCTGTAGCAGTTTCATACGTTCCCTGATTATCAATTCCGTTTACATCCAATCCCGCTTCTCTATCTCGCGCCATTTCTCTATAAGGGTGACTACTAACAACTCTTTTAGGTTCGGGCATAATTATCTCATGCTCTCTGAGAAAACGAATAAAATCAAGCGGTTGCATAAATTCTTCAACAGGGCAATGATATAGTTTTTTCTCTGTTTTTTTCATTTTATTCTCCTTCTCCTTTTCTAACAAAAGTGCAATTCATATAATCTTCTCGGGAAGAATTTCCCCGATCGCAACCGAATTTCCCTGTTGCCCCCCGTGGTTTATAATTTGGACAAGCAACTTCAACACTAAAATCATCGTAGGCTCTTAGAAAAGCCCCAGCTAAAGGGGATAAAGGATTCTTACTTCCCTCAGCTCCGACACATTGTAGAGTACACGCACCAACTAACTTTTTCTTTTCCATCTTATTCCATCAGAACTCTTTTCACCCTCAGCTAAATTGCCGTTAAAAGAACAAACAATTAAAACTTTATAAACTTTATTATATTTGCATTTTGAGATAGATTGCTAATTAAAACTGGGACGACCAAAGGGAAATAGCTTAAGGGCGGGTCTTTCGCGTTTAGCGAAACTTGAAGTGGGAATGTCAATCTATCTCAAAAAAACATGCATCAATTACTCCAACTAACTTTCGGAATAATCTTCCTCCTATTAGGAATTCCTATAGGAAACCTCCTCGCTAAATTAACCAAAGAAGAGTTAAAACAAAACAAAAAATATTTCAAAATAATAATCCTCATTACGCTTATATGCTCTTTAATTTCTGCCTTTCTAAGAAACGATGTTTTATTATTTAGTTTCTTATTCATAGCAATGGTCACAAGTCGATGTTTGAGATAACTATCTTCTAAACTTAGAAACAATTGCACCAACACCCAAGCCCACTAAACTAGCTAAAAGCCCCACAATAACTATTGTTAGAGAAATTTCTCCTTTCAGCAAACCAAGGATAAGGTAAAATACGACCGAAAATAAGGCTATTAAAATACCAACAACACCCAAACTTTAAAAACTCTAATTGAATAAATAAGCTATGGGATTAATAAGAGGCGGTTTAACCGTAATTGTTTCAATTTTAATTTTCATTTTGTTATTAGCCGGAGGACTTTTCTTAACTCTTGAAAAAAGTTTGGACCATGATATAATCGAAGAAAACATTTTACCAGAAATTTCAAGACTATTGGAATCAGAAATAAATATCTCCAAAACAATCAGCCAGGAATCCCCTACGATAGACCGCCATTGTCAAAACAATACAAATTATACTTTTAAAAATTCAGAGATAAACGCAACCCTTTCATGCGAAATGCTACAGAACAGAACTGATAGCGCGGCAGATTACCTCCTCCAAGAAGAATTCGAAAAAGCCTACTACAAAGAATACTCTTGTGAATTTATTGAATGCCTGGAGGAAGAACCCCTTGTAATGATCTCGCAACATGCACAAACCAACTGGAGAAATTTATTTCTGGGGAGCATTTTAATCTCGGTGATACTTCTCGCAATCTTATTATTTCTAGTAGAAAAAAAATTAAACATGCCAATCACAACTGGAATCTTCCTGGCTATAACTGGATTAATAGTCTCAAAGATAGGTGTCTTCTTAGGTTTCATAAAAAAATCCTTCTTCGTCTCTGAAAGCCTCGGTATTGATCAGATCAACATAGTCCAGGATATAATGGAGAACCTATTTCAAGTTGTTTCAACACAAGCATTTGGAATAGGATTATGGATGATTATTATTGGAGTAATTATCTTGGTTTTTGCGATTCCCCTAAAGATTTGGATGACCGGCGTTGGAATAAGCGAAAAATTCAAAAGCTGGTTTTCAAAAGGTGAAAAGAAAGAAGAGACTAAACCTACTGAACCAAGGGTTCAGGAGAAGCCTTCTTCAACATCCAAACTCTTTTAAATCACCTCCCCAATCTTGTTCTATGAAACAAAACAAAAAATGCATAGTCATGCTCTCCGGCGGATTAGATTCAAGACTTGCTTTAAAAATTATGCAAAAACAATTAGGTAAAAAGAATGTAATCGCTGCATTTTTCAAATTACCTTTCGGCACCGGCTGTTGCAGCGAGGGTTGCAGTTTCAATTTCTCCCAAAACCACGGAGCCAAACTAGAATTTTTCGATTGCACCAAAGGAAAATTGCTAAAAGATTATCTAAAAATCCTCAGGAACCCAAAATACCGAACAGGAAAAGGAATTAATCCCTGCATCGATTGCAGGATTTTTATATTAAAAGAAGCTAAAAAATACGCAGATAAAAATAAAATAGATTTAATAGTAACTGGTGAAGTCCTCGGTGAAAGGCCCATGAGCCAGTATAAAAGAGCAATTGAAATTATTGAAAATGATTCAGAACTTCAAGGAAGAATCTTAAGGCCTCTTTCTGCAAAATTGCTTCCTGAGACCAAGGCGGAAAAATCAGGAATAATAAATAAAGAAAAACTTTATGATATTCAAGGAAGACAAAGGGTAAAACAGATTGCACTCGCGAGAAAATTCAAAATTGATTATCCCGAACCTGCGGGCGGTTGTTTGCTTTGCGAAAAACTTCTGAAGAAAAGATTTCAAGAATTAATTAAAAAAGATTTGAAAGAAGATCAAATTCCATTAATAAAAATTGGGAGGCATTTTATAATAGATAACCTTTGGATTGTTCTTGGAAGAAACGAAATGGAAAATAATATAATTGAAAAACAACTTCCAAAAACACATTTATCTTTTCCAGAAAATATTGGGCCAACAATTGGGCTTCCAGAAATTCAATTGGACAAAATAAAAGAATCAACACATCAAAAAATTAAAAAACTCCAAAACGCTTATTCAAAACAAGTTTCAATTAAAAAGAGAAAAGGTTTTGAAAAATATAAAATATAAAATGTGCAAACTTTGTGAGAAAAATCCAGTATATGAATTTACAAACCAAAGGAGACTCTGCAAGAATTGTTACATTCG
>Ga0075122_10002060_pt1 | contig 13576 bp, 16 predicted proteins | sample AntAceMetag02UKB_FD_69790 | JGI IMG/M metagenome (GOLD analysis project Ga0075122, IMG submission 69790) | Saline lake microbial communities from Ace Lake, Antarctica - Antarctic Ace Lake Metagenome 02UKB | ecosystem: Environmental > Aquatic > Non-marine Saline and Alkaline > Saline | place... | reverse complement strand
TTTTTTTTGTTGATATATATCAAAAGTAATCATGGGTCTATTTAAAGACTGTGGCTGTGGCTGCAATGGTAAGAAGCAGCAAGAAAAGTTAATCATTTCCATCATCTCGGGTCTCACATTTTTCGTCGTTGCGAACCCCGAGACTTTCCGCATCGTCAGGCGAATCTTGGGTTCTTGGATCTCCACCCCCACTGGGTGCCCCTCCACTCTGGGTCTCCTCGTACACACCCTCGTATTCATCCTCGTTGTTTGGGGTATGATGAACATCAAGAAGGAAGGTGGTGGTTGTGGCTGTGGTGGTAAAAAGAAGAAGAGTGGATGTGGATGTGGTACCAAGACTATTGTGGCTGCCCCCCCTAGCATGGCTGATGCACCCGATCCCAAACCCGATTTCGGTGAACCCCAAATCGAACTGACCAACAGTGGTCGTACCCTAGAGCCCATGGACGTGTCCTCGGATGGGGTCCTTTTCAATTAAATAACAGCATTTTCCAGTCAATTTTGTAAATTGATAGCAAAATGTTTAAAACTCCTCATCGAAACCGATTTCATCTGAGGTGTCATCCATCTTTCCGTAGTCACCCACCCGCTTCTCAAAGAAGTTTGTCTTCCCATCTAGGGAAATATTTTCCATGAAGTCGAAAGGATTTTTGGAGTTCCAAATTGGGGGTTGACCAATCTGTTTAAGTAAACGATCAGAAACGTACTCGATATATTCTGACATCTTTTCGGAGTTCATGCCAATCAGTTTGCATGGAAGCGCATCTAAAATGAAGTTCTTCTCAATTTCGACAGCCTCTTTGATGATTGTATGAAGTGTCTCCGTCGACGGTTTGTTACGGAGTTGTTTAAATAATTCGACAGCAAACTCTTGGTGAAGCCCTTCATCTCGAGAGATGAGCTCATTACTAAAACAGAGACCAGGCATGAGTCCTCTTTTCTTTAGCCAGTAAATGGCACAAAAACTTCCAGAAAAGAAGATGCCTTCGACACAAGCGAAAGCGAAGAGACGTTCAGCGAATGGGCGAGATGTGTCGAACCATTTCAGAGCCCAGTTGGCTTTTCTTTCGATACAGGGTACAGTTTGAATAGCCTCAAAGAGTTGTTTCTTTTCAGTAGGATCTTTGATATATTTATCGATAAGTTTGGAGTAGGTCTCACCGTGAACCATTTCATTGTGAGATTGATAGGCATAGAATGAGCGAGCTTCAGATATTTGCACCTCATCAGCAAAGTTGTTATTAATATTTTCAAAAACGATTCCATCGGACCCAGCAAAAAACGCCAGGATATACTTTATAAACTTCTGTTCATTATCATTGAGTGTTTTCCAGTCGTCCATATCCTTAGATATATCTACCTCTTCAGCAGTCCAATTGGACATTTGAGCCTTCTTATAGAGTTCCCAGAGATCTGGATACTTCAGGGGGAAGACAGTGAATCTGTTTAGGGTGGGGGCGAGAATTGGTTCGTATTCATCTTCCATGTAGTCTTGAAAATCAAAGTATGTTCCGATGTGACGTCCGTCGATAGATATTTGAGGGTAGGTTGTTATGTTGTCACCACATAACCGTTGGAGTTCTTCTTTGTCCACCATTACCTTTTCGTGGTCGAGACCCTCCGATTCACACAGGGTCTTCGCGTGGTCGCAATACTGACAGCCTTCCTTCGAATAAATAGTAACTTTCATCTGTGATATTATCCCTTATATTTTTTTGGTTGAAAACTCTAAGCATGATTGTGCCCTCTGAAATAAATCAAAATGATATAGTCAAAGTACTAGTTAACGAAGATGGTGTAGAAGACGAAATGTACGGGATTGTTGGTATGAACACTGGCAATACTCTCGGCCTGAGATATCTCAACCCCACTGAACTTTTTTATAAGAATGCTTGTGTATACGAACTGGAAACCGAGACTCTTTCTCCCGCACCTTATGAAAGTTTGATGGAACACTACCCAAGTGGAACAACATTCTCTGATCTTGAAATGAAATCCCTCGGTATGAACAGATTTGCAATGTACAGTGAAATCGATGTCGAAGACAGTGACAGTGACTTATATGATGAGGGTGCTGAAGACGAATCCGACCTCGAAGGCTTTGTCGTCTCTGATAGTGAAGTCGTAGGTCAAGATATTGCCTTACCCCCTGGTCATAAAGCGATTGATAAAGAATGGAATGAATGGGAACCCACCACTTCTGGTGGAAAGAGTTTCAAGGAAACTATCGATCTCATCGAAAGTCGTGTCAGACGCCTAAGTCAGTGATGCGTTTTTTGAAAGTCTAAAAAAGGTTGCTACATTCAAAAACAATGCTAGCAACTATATGGTCCGAACTGGACGCCCTATTACCAAAGAAACCCGATGAAAAGCCAGTGAATACTCATTTATGTAAAAAATGCTCAAGTGTAAAAGTTATCACCAGAGAAGGATTACCAACATGTTCAGAATGTGGACTCGTTGATTCCTATTTTGTGGATGATACCGCAGAATGGACCAGTGGTGTGACCGATGACGGAAAAGTGAATGACCCGTCGAGATGTGGCAACCCAAATGCAAACCCAGAACTCTTTTCACAGAACTGGGGCAAAGGAACTGTCATCGCGACACAACGTGGATCTACGTACGAAAACAAGAGGATGGCGAAGATTAACTTTCATATGTCTATGAATCATAAGGATCGATCTCTTTTCCATGCGTACAAAGACATCGATGAAGCGTGTCACACTTTACCAGATTCGGTACTCAAAGATGCAAAGATGATGTACAGGAAATTCAATGGTGAAAAATTGACCCGTGGTGCAGTGCGTCTAGGTATCAAGGCGAATTGTGTACTTTACGCATGTCGTCTTGCCCAAATTCCTCGAACAACTAAAGAAATTGCGGATATGTTTGGTATTCAATCCAAAGATGTAAGTCGAACAACCCAAATATTCAAAGACAATATTCTCGGTGCGACCAAAAAGAACTATGTGACGAAAGCGTTTGATGTGATGCAACGACTTCTAAATTCTTTCAGTGTCACACGAGAAGAACGCCTCGGATGTAACAAAATGTGTAATGCCACAGAGGACTGTGTAGATCTTATGAGTAAGACTCCAAACAGTGTGGCTTCTGCGATTATTTACATCGTACTAGGAGATAAAGTGACGAAAAATGAAATGTGTGAGAAATGTTCAGTGTCCATTCCGACACTGAATAAGATTGAGGTGATTATAAAAAAATACTTAGAGGCTACGTGTGAAAAATAGTATATGAAGAAGTTGTTTCTTTCAACACCCTGTTATGGTGGATTATGCTTGGAAAAGTATATGACTAGTATTATTAGACTTCAACTACTTTTAATAAAAGAAGGAATTCAACTCTATCTCGACACGACTGAAAATGAATCTCTCGTACACCGTGCTCGTAATGTAGCTGTAGGACGTTTTATGCAAAAGACTGATTGTGAACTCTTCATGTTTATTGATGCAGATGTTCATTTCGACCCCGAAGCGGTCGTGCGTCTCGTTAATTCTGGACACGATGTTTCCGTCGCGTGTTACCCAAAGAAGGTTGTCATGTGGGATCAAGCTGCAAATGCTGTAAAGAGGGGTGACGACCGTGATATGTCCATGCTTTCCTCAAGTCTCGTGATCAACTTTGGTGCAAACAAACGCCCTATTGAGAATGGATTCATCGAAATTCTCGACGGACCCACAGGATTTATGGTTATCAAGAGGTCGGTATTCAAAACCCTAGAGGAAAAGTTTCCAGACCTGTGGTGTAAGAATGATCACCAAAACCGAGACTTTGATGATTATCATGCCTGCTTTGATTGTATGATTGATCCAACGAATCGTAGATACCTTTCTGAGGATTACGCATTTTGTCGCCGTTGGCAACAAACCGATGGGAAAATTTATGCCGATGTGAATACCACACTTGGGCATGTCGGAAACTTACCCTTTTCTGGATGTCTCAATGATAGGCTTAAGGCTTAGAGTATAGACTGAGCTATGAAGCTTGTGACAATCATAGTCACTCGATCTAAATCCTGTCATGTGAAAACACTTCATACCGTTTTACGTATGACTATGAAATGTCTCGAAAGAAAAGTGGATAATAAAATTGAGTATGTCAATGATGACACATTGGATAAGATTGAAAAAATTCAAAGTTATATGAAATCTCACGATCGTATCATCTTCATCGATTTTGGTATTAATATGGATGATGAATCGATGAATCAATTTTTTGAACCACACGATGGTGTAGGGTGCCTAGTGTTTCCAGGTGTAAAGGATGGTATTGATTGGGATCTTTTTAAAAAGAAGGTTCGAGAAAATTCCACCGAACCAGTTGGACAGATGGGGCTTCACTTTGACACGGTTGTAGGTAGTGCAATTTCTAAAGATATTCGTAAAGTTGATTCAACCACAGCGAAAGCGTGGATGATGAACACAAATAATGTTTTGAAAAATATCAAAGATAAGAAGACTGGAAACTGGAAACTGGCTCCAGATATGTTTCAGAAACTTTTACAACAAGGTGTTAAAGTTTATGCATTTACGGCAGCTAAGTTGACAATGACTTATACGCATGAATGTATCAGTAATATTCTCAACGCCGCAGGTGTCAAAGTAAATTAAAGTTTAAGGTTGAACATAAAACATGTCCACCCCACTTCACAAATATGTCATAGACTTTATACATGCTCGATGGGGAAGTAAAGAGTACTTTCCTGGACCACAGCCAATCTCGATCGAACATAGACATTTCCCTATACTCAAAGGGGGTGATTATGTAGTCTGTGAAAAGACGGATGGAGAACGACACATGATGGTTGCGCTCACGTATGAAGGAAAACGAAAATGTCTATTTGTCAATCGGGCTTTTAATATGTTTGAAGTTCCTATCAATTTGAAGAAGAATGTATATGATGGAACGATTCTTGATGGTGAACTTTATGAAGGGACGCTGATGGTCTATGATGCTGTCCTTGTGGCGGGACAATCTGTGTGGAACAAGAATCTCACAGAACGCCTTGATGCCGCGAGGGGTTTGATGAAGTCTGTGATCTATATGAAATCAGACCAATATCGTCTCAAGTGCAAGACGTTTCATCATATGAGAGATTTTGAGACGTTCATGGATGTGTATCTCCCAACAGTTGATCAGAAGATTGACGGTCTCGTGTTCACCCCTATCAATGATCCGATACGTATTGGAACACATGAGACAATGTTCAAATGGAAGCCACAAGAGAAGAATACAGTGGACTTTCTCATGAAGAGAGAACCTTCGAGAGAAACACCAGGGTTTAAACCAGGTATACCATCATGGCGTCTGTATGTACAGGAAAAGGGGAAGTTTTATTTTGAGAGTGAGATTCCTCACAATCGTATGGAAGATGAACCCTGGTTCGAAGATGGTGCCATAGTTGAATGTAAATATGTAACTTGGGAAGAGCCGATGTGGTGGAAACCCCTAAAGAGGAGGACGGATAAGACACACCCCAATAACCGCCGAACATTTTACCGAACCATCGTGAACATCAAAGAGAATATTAAGATGAAGGAGTTTTTAGATTGTAGACCATGAAATAGAATCCAGCCTCGTCAGGAAGTGGGTGTTCTCGAACACTGTCATCATCCGCCAAAAACCATTTGTTTCTACGCTTTATCATCCCCACATAGTGACCATCATTTTGATTACCGACATGTACAGCACTCGCGATGAGATTGTATTCATACTTGTCGATGATGATATTTTCTATGATTTGAACATGACTCTTGCGATCGAATGAAACCATGAGAACTTGTGGCAACTTTGAAAAGAGCATACGAGTTGTCGCGACATTGTGCACATTACCTTGGGTATCTTCAAAGTTTTCGAGTACATTCCAATTTGTACTTTTTTTGAGCATTTCACTCATATCCTTTCCCTCAGATGTTATCAAATGAACGCTAAAGTCCTCTTCATTTGATGATTTTCCACCCGGCCAAACCGTTTCTTGAACCTTTTTACCATAGAACCAATGCTTGATTTCAGGTCTCGAAGTCTCGAGGATATCGATTATACACAATATAGTCTCTTGTACATCATGCTGTTCGTTCGATCTAAACCGAGGAAACCTTATTCTAAATTCTAAAAGAAGTGAATGTACGTCAACGTTGTCCTGACCTTTAGTCCAGAACGTCTTCACGAATGTCCCATATGTTTGGGTGAATGCACAATCACCTTTATATGGTTCCTTAATGAAGTAGTTTGTCAAAGCGGGGATGTGCAATAGACATTGAAGGGCTGTGTTGAAATAACAAGTATTTCCACGATTTTCGAGACCCTTCATTGAATTTTATGTATAAAAAAGGCTTAAGAGAAAGACGCATTTGTAAAAAGTTAAGAAAAATGAATCTCACCGAAAGAGTACTCCCGATTTTCGAAGCCCACAAGGGTGAAGGTGACATCGAGGTTGAAATACGTCTCGGAAAACATAATGGATCCTTCTTTGATACGAATGTTGGTAAAGATACTTGGAAACGAGTGCTCCAGGGTCTCAAGAAGTATGATGGATGGGAAAGTGTGAAGATGACGACAGCTGATGTATACTACAACGATGCGAACAATGTTCGTATCACCTGCGACGAAGAGTCTGGGGAACAGACCATGATCCAAAAAATCAGTGTGATCAAGGAAGACTTCAAAAGGGACCCCCTCGATATGCGTTTCTGTGTCGCTCGTGAGATCCCCACCTCTGGGGAGTATGAGATGGATCGTAAGCGGAGCAAGACTCGTCACTCCTTCGTGCGTAAAAACCTGAGTATCGACATGACTATCTCTTCGGGTGACAATGCTGATATGGATTCTGAGGAGGAGGCGAGTTATCAGATTGAGTTGGAGATTGTCAAGCCCTCAGATGTTGATTCGATTTACAAGTTCCAAAATATTCTTCAGAAGATTGATGACCTCTGTAAACTAATTTCTCCGTAAATATAAATGATCTACATTATCCTTGCGATCATACTCCTAGCGTTGATGTACGAGAAGCGTTCAAAGTCTGAGGAAGTTGAGGGTTCCAAAAACTTCTATGTGAGTGAGGGTGCGTCAAAGAAGATGTATCTTCAAATGCATAAGGATGGGCTAGGGCGCGACGCGCTAAAGATGTTTGTTCAACTCGAGGATCAATTTCTCGGAATTGAGCGAACATCTGTGTGTACAGGTATGCCTTACATAGTTCAAGCTATTCTTATTTCTAATAAAATTAAAGAAACATTCCCCAAATATGATTTCTCGTATCACACTATTCATCTCAAACAAATTGCTGAACCAAACAAAATCGTGAATCGCACAATCAAGTGCTAATCGAGTTCAACATATTGAAGAGTTGCCATAGGAGCATTTTGTGCTTGGGACTCTCCATTTCAGTATACCTACCAATAACATGCATGATGAGATTGTTATCATCTTCTTCATTTTCATCACGTTTTAGGTTATTCTTGTGTATGTAGTCAGCAGCTACATAAATCATGGCATCTAGGAACTCTTCGCGTGCCATATGGAGCCAGGAGTTCACCGGTGTGTCATCATCGACCCGAACCCCGTGATTATACTTGGTTAACCCGAACTCTAACCGCTCGGTTAATTCCTTTAGGACGCCCATTTGAATTAGCATTCGCTCGAAACTTTAACCAATACTTCCTATATTCAACCATTCTACTATTAGAGGGGGCTGTCTTCCTACTCAAGATATAGTTGGCAGCCGCACGACGATAGTTGTTCCTAAGGTTGAGTGCGATACCATTGACACTCACAATGTTCATTAGGTATTTCACTTCAAGTTCTCTCCTTCTCTCCATCTTCCAACGGCTGACGACATTCTTCTTTACCAAGTCTATATCCTTTTTGAAAGCGATACCAGTTTTGTTCTTCTTATTGATTATGTTAAGCGCTGTCTTCATATTGCGTACATCCTGGTTGAGATTGGGTTTATATTTCTTCATCCAAGTCTCACCATAGAGTTTGGTGATATCTTTGCGAATCGAGTTCTCGTCGAGACCCCTCTTTTTCATGACTTCACTCTTCTTCACATCGAGTTTCGCATTGGCAACTGTACGTTGTACTTGTCTTTTGCTAGGTTTAGGTGGGGGTGGAGGGGGTTTGGGTTTGGGTTTGGATAGATCATTTCGTACAGCTTGAATTTTCTTACACAAGGTCTTCTTAGTTTCTTTCTCACCAGGTTTGATCTTAAGAATCCCAGCGATACGAACAAGTTCATCCTTTTTCATGTCTGTACATATCTTGCGACCAACTCTGAATGCATTACCATTACCATTGAGTCTGACATTTTCATTCTTTTGAGTATTTTTGAAAGTCACATTCTTTTTATTGGAAAGCTTTTTGATTCTATTGCGAATCTCATCTTTGGTTGCGAGCCTAGAACCATTAATGTTTTTTATCCTAAAGTTGACAACACCCTTGCGCCTAGCAAGTGCTACGAGTTCAGTTTTTGACATGCGTTGATTCTCATCCGAGTTTCTTTTGGTGTATTTTCTCTTTGGTGAAACAGATTTCTTCTTTGGCTTCGACATAGACTTACCAGCTTTTACACCTTTATCAAAAAACCCAGTAACAGTAACCTGACCATCTTCATACAATTTTCCAATTAAATCTTTCGCGGTGTCGTACCCTTTGAGCATACTACCAGGGGTTTTCGCACCTACAACCTGAATGTTACCACTTTTCGAAAAAATCAAAGTCGCCCCTTCAATGGGTATATAAAGGAAGGGTGTCAGTTCTTCAATGATCGACATGTTTGTGATACCGTACATTCTCTGCCGACTCGCGATCATAGGTAAACTGTTAAAAAGACCATTGATTCTAAACTTCCCACTCAAATTGTTATAGGTAAAAGGGTTATATAAGAACTGTTGGCGCTCTGTATAAGTATTAACGATAAAACGACGAAGAAGTTCGGGTTGATTCATGATATTCGTTCCGATAAATCCACCAGAGAATCGAATCTTACCATTTCGGTAAATATTTACAGTACCCCCCTTACTTTCGGTGTCATTGGAAAGTGTGATCATGAACTGTACACTAGCGAAGTTTTTATTAAGAGAACCCTTAGGGCCAGCGTTTCGAGTATGAGAGAAACCCGTCTGAAACTGGCCATAAATACCTTTTATCTCGCGTGTCTCTACATAAAGACCCTCACCGATAGGTGTTTTTGGCAGCGGCGACTTCTTTACCAGCATTTTTTTAAGATCGATGACGGTATCTTTTTGTGCAAACCCAGAATCAACATTAGCGTTGAACATACCTGGGTTGAATTTACTGAATTGTAGAGGGGTTACTACTGGTACATCAAACTCTTGAACCAAGTTTTCGATCATTTTTTCATCATTTGCAGAGAGTTGCACATCATTAAATTCATTTTCTAATGGAGAATCCTCAAATTGTTTAAACGCACCAGCATATGATCGATCATTAACCAAGTTCCTCTGAAGACGTTGAGGAACCTGAACCTGACGAGGCATGGGGCGCATTTGGCGTGGTGGAGTACGAAATCCCGCAGCACGTTCACGCTCTTTACGAAGCATGGTTTCTTCGAGTTCTCTCGCAAACTCATCGTTTGAGTTTGAGTTTGAGTTGGAGTTTTGTGACTGAACCTGAACGCCAGATTGCCTGACAAATTCTTTGACACTCTGGCTCATATTACTATTGGTCACGATTTTTTTAATAGTCCTTGGAAAAGGTGGCATTATCCATCACTACATCGACACCATAAATGACAGGTTGGCTGGGGTAATAATCTCCATTGTATGTTACTTCAGCATTCCTAACTTCGAGTTCTCTTGAACTGAACGGTCCCACATAGAAATCGGGATTGAACTTTTGCTTCCCAAGGTTGTTGGCTTGACAATGTTGATTGAAAACCTGTACGAAGATCTTCTGGGGTACGAAGCAGTCCTTGCCATACTTGATGTTTGTCGACTCTAGGAAGTTGTGGAGTGTATTCGCCACCATTGCCACCTGCTTCTGGATGATCTTGAAATACGGTGGAACGGCATTCCAGATGTCTCTGTTGCGGTACTTGTTTGCGTAATCTAGGTAACCTCTTACACATTTTAGAAGGATGATTGGAAGTTCAGTCTCAAGCTTCTTATCGAGATGTGGGTCTGCTTCACGCACCTGCTTCGTAAAGTTCCATGCGAGGATACGACGTAGTACAGAACCCGAGTTATCTTTCCAGTTCGGGATTTCATTACCCGCAAGAACACCAGGAACCGTCCACACCATTGAAGCAGCAGTCTTGTTCTTCACTGCAACAGAAACGCTTTCACCTGATACAATCGATTGGAACTCCGCCTGTTCGAGTGCTAGGTCAGCCTTAATCTCAGGGGCGACGAACATGAAGGAATCCTTGATCGCAGAAAGACCGAACTTTCTTTCAATATTGTTCGCAAGGGTTCCGACATCTTCCTTTTCATAAAACCTCTCAAACACCTTCGTCAGGAGAGTGGACTTACCTGAACCAGCAATACCTTTGAAGAATGGAATCACCTGCCAGCTATCGAGCTCACCGACATCGTAACAGAGGCGGCCTCCCATCGCATAGGCCCAGTGACACACTTCTGGTTCGAATTGTTGATACTTCAGGATAGAGTCGAAAAATGGGGTGGGAATGTCTTGCCAGTTCTCAATATGAGAAAAATCATCAAACTGCTGATCGAAATACTTACAGGCGACAATCGTCGGGTCTAGACAAGCAAACTCCTTACTTTCGTATGGGTAGAAACGACAGTCATGCACTCCACGATCAGGTAACCACTCTTTACCGACAAATACTCCATTTTTAAACGCCCACACATGACGCCTCTTTACGATCTCTGGAAATTGTGGATCGATACAAGTTGAAATATTGTCAACCACTTCACGGAACACAGAGCCACGACTCGTAAAGTTCTTCCAGTTATCGAAGTTGTCATCCTTCTGTGCGATAGTGTACACGAACTGTTTGATGTCAAACCTGGGAACCCATGCACGAGTACCACGACGATCGAACGTTTTGATTTCTTCACAGCACTGTCCCTTGTATCGACGATATCCACAATTGTAAAGTTCATCAAGGGTGTACAATAGGCACTTTTGATAGGGTGTACAATCATCGATGGCATCTTCATCCATCGTAGATGGGTCAGAGATGGAACTCGCCTCTGGTTTAGCTGTGGGGTTGACAACACGTTCATACGAAATGTAGTGTCTACGGATGTTATCGTATCCATCGGTCAATTGCTTCAATACATTATTAATACGTTTGATGGGGGTAGTGCCTTCATCCGAAATTTCTTTTTCAATTTTAAGTTCTGATACATGATTTTTTAGTTCGACAAGAAAACGACGTTGGTTATCACGAAGACGCTTAATAGATAATATGTCGATCCTGTCAACCCTGGGGTTATTGTTTTCATCCCAGTTAGAGTGATGCATATACTGACGATATCCAATTTCACGAGCATTCCTAAAATCTTCTGTCCTGAGATCCCAATGTAATTCAAATTGTGTGATCGTATCAATCAACTGTTCACCATTCATCGACTGGATTTGCTGCTTCTGCAACTCCGCGAGTGCTTCAAACCTATTGGGTTCCTTATCGATGAAGTGGGTACCTTCCATTTAACTAATTACAATTTTTTCCTCTAAGCAGATTTCAACTCACTCAAAATCTTTATAAGTATTTTGTTTTGGGTTTGCATTTGTTGACCAATCGTTACTAAGGCTGAACACACTGTGTCACCGTCTGGGGTCGCCATCAGGGATGTCATGAGCCCGGCAATATCCAAACCCTCATCTTCCTCATCTTCGATATCAAAGTCTTCGAGTTCATCATCGGTGACAATCTCACCCTCTTCAATCTCATCCTCTGTCATGTCATCCTCGGTGACTTCTTCAATTTCATCTTCGGGGATTTCTTCAGGCTGTTTCGACATTTGATGTAGACTGAGAAAAATCAGTATCGATAAATGCGCGTTTGGTCAGAATTATTTTCTCTGCCTATAGTACAACAACTCTCAAAATGGCCGGTGGTCTCATGCAACTCGTAGCTTACGGTGCCCAGGATGTCTACCTTACCGGTAACCCTGAGGTGACCTTCTTCCAGGCCAAATACAAGCGCCACACTAACTTCGCGATGGAGAACATCGAGCAGACCGTCAACGGTACTGCCGCCAACTCCGGTCGCGTGTCCGTCACCATCGCCCGTAACGGTGACCTTGTCGGTGACATGTACCTCGAACTCGAGTCCGATGTCGACACCTCCGCCCTGGCGTGCTGGGTCGCCGAGCGTGCCGTTAACAACGTCGAGCTTTCCATCGGTGGTCAGCGCATCGACAAGCACTACCAGAAGTGGTGGCGTTTGTACTCAGAGCTTTACTTGGATGAGTCCAAGAAGGCCACTTACGGTAAGATGACCACTGCCATCAACGGCAAGACTGTCTACCTGCCCCTCTTCTTCTTCTTCAACAGGAACCCCGGTTTGTACTTGCCCCTGATCGCCCTTCAGTACCACGAAGTGCGCATCGACATCGACCTGGCGTCGGACTTCTCCACCTACTGCAACACCTCTGTGTTCAAGGTGTGGGCCAACTACATCTACCTGGACACCGAAGAGCGTCGCCGCTTCGCCCAGAAGGGTCACGAATACCTGATCGAGCAGGTGCAGCACACTGGTACTGACACCGTCGACACTGGTTCCACCAAGCAGGTTCGGTTGTCCTACAACCACCCCGTCAAGGAGCTTGTGTGGTGCTTCTCCAACACCGTCGCGACGTCTTCCCTGTGGAACTTCACCACTGACACCAACAACATCGTCCTTGAGTCCAACGTGTCCGGCATCGACTCCAACTGCCTCGTGCCCACCTCCCTCTACGGTGCTCCCATGCTTCACGTCGGTGACGCCGGTTCCTCCGCGGAGTTCACTGAAGAAGCCGTTGGTCCCCTCAACACCTTCAAGCTCATCCTCAACGGCCAAGACCGTTTCAAGGAACAGAAGGGCAAGTACTTCAACCAGGTCCAAGCCTTCAACCACCACACTGGCTCGCCCTACGCTGGTGTCTACTCGTACTCTTTCGCGATCAAGCCCGAAGAGCACCAGCCCACTGGTACCTGCAACTTCTCGCGCATCGATAACGCGCAGGTTGCGGTCACTGCCAACACCCTCAACGGTGCGACTTCCATGCACATGTTCGCCACTAACTACAACGTCCTCCGCATCCAGAGCGGCATGGGTGGTCTCGCCTTCTCCAACTAATTTGTTGGTTTCGGTCTGTTAGTACATTAAATCAAAAAACTCATTTTTAAAATGCACAATTAATGCTATTTAAAAACGAAAATACTTTGGGTAGTATGTTAGCTCTAGGTCAAACCTCAATCCTGATTTATGCTATTAGACGACGACGAACCTATCGACAAACCCGACGCAGTCAAGTGTGCGGTACGTCACAGACGTTGCGAAGGATGTCCGTTTAATGACTTCTTCAAACCCGAGAACCCACTTAAATAGAAACCACCCCTTGTAGATAATGTTCAAGAAAGT
>Ga0075122_10002059_pt1 | contig 13577 bp, 16 predicted proteins | sample AntAceMetag02UKB_FD_69790 | JGI IMG/M metagenome (GOLD analysis project Ga0075122, IMG submission 69790) | Saline lake microbial communities from Ace Lake, Antarctica - Antarctic Ace Lake Metagenome 02UKB | ecosystem: Environmental > Aquatic > Non-marine Saline and Alkaline > Saline | place... | reverse complement strand
TGATTATATTCTTTTTCTTCATTTTCTGGAGTTGTGATATGTGTAAGCTCAACCTTATCAAACTGATGCGTCCTATAAAGTCCCTTATCATCCTTATGATTCCCAGCCTCTCTACGATAACAAGGAGTATAACACATAAACTTTTTTGGAAGTTCTTTTTTCTTAAATAAATCATCTTTAAAAACTGCCAAAACTGAGATCTCCCCAGTCCCAACAAAAACCTTCCCATCTTCAGTTTTGTAAACTTCATCTTCCCCTCCAGGATAGTGTCCCGTAATATAAAGATTTTCTTCATTCACATAATATGGAGGAATCAATTCAAAATATCCTTTCTCTCTCCAAAAATCAAGAATAAAATTTATAATTGCCCTATTAAGTCGAGCTCCATCTCCTTTTAACATCCAGGCTCTATTTCCTGCTGCCTTAATTGCTCTCTTGAAGTCTGCTAAGTCTAAATCTAACAAAGTTTCCCAGTTTCTTTTTTGTTTAAAATCAAATTTAGGCTTTTCAATATCACTTTCCCAATCAACTCTATCAACATCACTTATGGGAACATCTTTATGTAAGGTATTTGGAATTTTATAAAATAATGTGTTGTATTCTTCATCTAATTCCTTGAACTTTAATTCCATATCTTTAAGGTTCACATTGTTCTCTTTACTCTTTTCAACAAATTTCTTAAAATCTTTTTTTTGCTTTTGTGCTTCGTTAATCTTTTCGGTAAAAACATTTCTTTCTCTTCGCAAGTCATCTAAGTCGATTTTTGTTTTTTTCCATTCGTTATATTTTTGCAGAAGTAAATCTACATCTACGTCTAGCTCTCTTGCTTTTACAGAATGTTTAACGATTTCTTGATTTTCTTGTATATATTTTATATTTAACATTTTTATCTCCCGATTATAGAATTTTAAAGAACGATTGAGAACTTCAAAATCCTATAAAAGATTTTAAATCTAGTACGAACTAGAACTGCTAGATACAGAACTTGATTTCATACTTTGATTTCTCATAACAATACGAGAACCTTTAATATTTATAAATTTAACGGAAGCTTCTTTTTTAAAAAAAAGAAGACAAAAAAGCGCGCTCCTTACACCACCCAACGACAATTTTAAAGACAATTTTCAGCAACTCTAGATTCAAAGAATTTTCGGAGATTGGAAACTCACGAGGTCACTCCTTCGTCGTTCCGCTCGTGCCAAGCTTTGCAGACTCTCGCTTCATTTTATTACGCTCGAGAAAATGAACAGCGATTAAAGAAAAAATCCTTGCAGCGCCCTCATCCAAATTTCACTTCGTAAAAACTTCTCTAAACTCCGAATGTTATGTCTAATTCAGAATTCGGACTAAAAGATACTTGGCAATTAATTTCCTGTATAGATATAAAGGTGCTCTCTAGCAGGAAGTCCATCTGGTTGTTTTTCTAATAATTCTTGCTCTGTCATCCATTTCGATACATTTGCCTGAGTCCATACATTTGGAACTATTCTTACTGGCAAATCAACTCTATCATCAACATATAATCTAAATGATTTATCGCTCCAGTCTTCTTGATGTCTTTGAAGTAATCCCTGAAGGCTATCGAGTAAAACTAAATCTTTTTCTTTTGCACCTTCATGGATTGTATAATGAAACCCATCAAGAATTGGAAGTATATTTTCAAGATTATCATGATACAGAGCAGAATATAAATATAATTTGGATGAGGGATACCTCCCTCTTAATTCTTCTACAATTCTCTGAGTTCTTTCTGGGTTTAACATTGGCTCTCCACCAGTAATCATTATTCCTCCAAGTTCTTGAGGTAAATCCATCAAATTATCAATATATTGAGCATGACTCATAATATCTGAGTAAGTATTACAACAACCAGAGCACCCTCTATTACAATCTTCCGTAATTAATACTCTTGCTTTATCTTCTATTGCCATAATACAAGAAATTAATTGAACACTTATAAACATTACTACTTTGAAGTTAATATTGAATACGCTCGAATTCTGAACTCACTACGCTACGCTCTCCTCCTTTCAGTCGTCGGGAGACATAACATCGGGATTTAGAGAAGTGCCGACTGAAAGGAGGCATTTGGGAAAGCGAAGTGTAACGAACTTTCCTCTTAATCGCTGTTAAATGAGGGTGAGCGAAGCGAAAGTGTAACGTCCCCGAGGATTTGCGAAGCAAACCGCAGAGTAATTTTTAGTGGCGTTCTATCAAATGAGCGAATGCGATACATCAAAAACAAGAATCGAGAGCATTTTTTATTTTCCGTACTTTTTCATCCAATAATCAGTTTCTTCTTCTGTTGCTTTTTGAATTAAATTAGTAAAATCTTTAACTTTTAATTTTTCAACTTTAACTGGTTTAACTGCAACTAAAGAAACAAATTGGTGTTTGTCGATTTCAGTTTGCTTAAATGTTTCAACAGGTAAATGATATACATAAATATATTCTTGTTTAGGGAATTCTCCATAAATTCTGGCATTTAATTTACCTTCTTGGTATGCATCTATACTTCCACCAACTACGTCTTTGCATCCAAGAATTCCCATAACAATTGCTAAATCTTTTCTATCTGTTGCATAAACACCAAACTGATTATTTTCAGGTCTTTCATCTGAATCATCTCCTTGAGAAGGATTCAATTTATCACCTATTAATTTATTGGAGCTTCCATGAAAAAGTACTTTTAATTTTTCCATGATATATTAATAAAATAGAAACTATATAAATTTTCTTAAATAAAAACTGCTCCTTCTACTTTTGAGCCACTAAAAATTATTTCATTTAACATTTGGGTTTGGAGAAGTTTTTTGCCCTCGTGAGCTGAGCCCCATATGGCTGGCGAAGCGAACAGAGATGGCAAAAAATATGGGAGAACGAAGGCGAAGCTACGAAGTGGCGAGGCGTAGTAAACCTTTTAATGCCTGTTATATTCTTCCGACTACGAAGTGGGAGGAATCGAGGATTTCGAAGAAATCCGAAGAAGTAAAATTAGGGACGACCTTCGATTTGAGATCCAATTAATGCACCACCACCTTCTGTGCATCGGTGTGGTTTGAAAGAATCATATACTTTTCTTATTGCATCAAGCATAGGATCTTGTTCTTTGATTTCTGGAGTAACTCTGTCTTCTCCCCAATATCTAAAAAGTAATGCATGTCTAGGTTCAAGATAATCAACTCGATACATGCCAACTCCTGAATCATCTTCCCAAACAAGTTTATGGGGAAAAGGACCAGCATCATTTGGAAATACTGCATGATTTGGAGGAACAAGACCAACTTCGTCTTCTAGAAATCTAACTACTTCAGGATAATTTAGTTGTTCAAACCACATAGTAAGTGCGCCATACTTCATAGTGATCGAGAATACTTATTCCTTTTTAAAGGTTCTAGTCGTCCCTAATTTTATTGAATATAACATTGGGATTTAAAGAAGTTGAATTTTTCCAAGAGGACTCATGACGAAGTGAAGAGGACTCATGATAGAAAATTCAATTTGGGAAATTTCAGCAGGAAATTTCCTCTAGATCCTTGTTATTTTGGGAGGCTGCAAGCCGACCGACCGAAGGGATAGTTTTTTTGGGACGTTCAATCAAGTGAGCGAACGCGATACATCAAGAATAAGAATTAAGGGACAAAAGTTTTTTTCATATTTAGGAGAAAATTTTGCAGAGGTAGTCAAACATATTATTTAAAATAATTAATTGCGTCTTGGATAATTATCAACATGGTCTAAGAATGGACCATCAGCATATTGTTCTATTCTATAGGTAAAGAACCATAATTTATTTCTATCAACTTTTTGTTCAATAAGCATTTCTACTGCTTTTTCCAGAGTTTTTCCTGTCTCATAAGTATCATCAAGAATTACATATGCTAGTTTAGGATTAACTATTGGGATTTCTTCTTCTCTTAGTGTTGTAATATTAAACATTTTTTTTGTAAATCCTGATTGGCAATACCCTACATTTGGAGGAGGCACATAGCCATGAACATTTTCCTCTGGGAATTGAAAACCTAATGCATGTGTTAACAAATTAACGTATAAAGGGTGATTGTCTCTTTTCATAGAAACTGAAGTGATTGTTACTAGACCAATGTCTTCTGGCTGATAGAGTGATTTTATCTCTTCTACTCCTTCTTTCGATTCTTTTACCATAATATGGATTAGAATGTTTATTCTTTATAAATTTTACTTTGTTTGTTGCTGTAAGGTAATTACTATCGCACTCAATAATTACGTGTGATCTTCTAGAAACTTTTCTCCCCTTCCATTTAAGTCCCAAAAAAATTGCAAATAACAGGAATTTAACGGAAAAATGCACGGCTCGCATTTTTCCCAAATCGCCTTCGCCGACTTCTCTTAATCCCAATATTATACGACATTTGAGTTTGTGCTAGAAAAATATCTGCAACCAACTTAATAAATAAAAATTACAGAAACGAAAGATTTATTCTTGTTTTGAAAAATAATTTCCACAAGAATCATAATGTCCGTTTTCTGTTTGATAAAATGGGATACCATCTTGCATGATCACTTTTGCTTTTTCAAATGTTCCATCTTTTTGTCCAATAAAGGCAAAGTAATCTCTATTTTCGGCATCAAACAGAACAACGTCTTGAATTCCATCACCTGTCGCATCAAACTTATCTATTGAGGATTCTAATTTTGAAAATGGTCCTCGTATTGCACCAACTGTTAAAGCTACAACGACAGCCGCCGTTCCAACATATTTTCCCATTTGTTTTACCTTATTATTCATAATAAAATGAATAATTATTACCTTATAAATCTTCCATCTATTCACTACTATTAAATTGCTATTAATAACACCCAAACTCCCTCACTCAAAAATTTTTTATAAAATTTTTTTATTCACTCGTTTCCCACCACTCAAAAATCTTCTCAAAAAATTTTACAAATTTTTTTCAAACCTTTTCTCGCTCCCACTAAACAATTTTGCTTAGATTTTTTATTTAAACGAAGTTAAAAATTTTCGTGGCGTACAACGGTACGTAAGAAAATTCTTTAACAAGTATAAATGAAAAAGATTGCAAAATTATTCATAACGGAGGGCATCTACAGTATTAATCTTCGAAGCATTATACGCCGGAATAGCTCCAGAAACCGCACCAGTAATTATTGAGAATAGAATCAAACCAACAAAAAGCCACATTGGAAAATAAGGACTCAAAAATCCCCACCCCATAGAATTCAAAAATTCCCCAGAAACATACGAAAGTCCCCACCCCACCAAAACCCCAATAACCCCAGAAACCAATCCCAAAAACGAAGACTCAAATAAAAATATTCCAAAAACTTCTGTATTAGTAGCCCCAATCGCCTTAAGTATTCCAATCTCTTTATATCTCTCCAGAACCGAAGTAATCATAGTATTTGCAGTATTCACAGCCGAAACAATAATAGAAATAAACGCAATCAAAAAAACAAAACCTATAATTATATTCAAAGCCATTCCAAAACTCTCGACCATATCATCAAAAGACTGAACAAAAAAATCCTCCTTGCCTTCATCAACATCACGAGATTTTCTAAGTTTCTTTTCAACATTTAAAACAACTTTATCTATATCTGAAATATCAACTTTAGCAACAATCGTCCCATAAGTTTTATCTGGAAACATTTCTTCAAAATATTCATTTGTAGTATAAATTTGAGAATCATCTGAAGGATTACCGATTTCTTCAAAAAACCCAACAACCTTCATTTTTGTATCATTAACTATAATATACTCATTCAAAGAATACGATTTAGTAAAAACACTATTTTCTTTCAAATAATTATATCCCAAAATAACCTTACCAGTTTCTCCTTTCCTAAGCTCTCGACCCACAACAACATCAATATTATAAGTCTCCATCACAATAGGAACCGACGGATCATAACCAGTAAAAAAAGTATATTTATTTTCATCTCCTTGCGAAACTTTTACCGCACTAAAATAAACCCCCGACGCCTCATAAACTCCCGCCGCCCTACTAACCGCCAACAAATCATCATCAGTTAATTTGAAACTGTCATCCAAACCCGGAGCACCAGAACCTTGCGCCTGAATCATAAGTTTATCAGCAGAAGAACTCGTACTAAGCTCCCCAACATAATTATAAATTCCCAAACCATAACTAGCAAAAATAAAAACCGTAGCAATCCCAATCATTATAGAAAAAATAGTAAGAGAACTCCTGCCCCGGCTAGTGCTTAAATTCCTAAGTGAATATTTTATACTTTCAATTCCTATCATTTTATCCTCTAAGCGCATCAACTGGATTTTGATTTGCAGCATTCATAGCAGGAACTATCCCCGCAAGAGCCCCAACGCAAAAACTTCCAAAAAGCGAAATCGAAATCAAAAAGAAATCTATCGCCGGAACCAACTCCGTACCAAATTGATAATTAATACCATAAACACCAAAAACACTAATAAGCGTTCCAAAAATAACCCCAATTAATCCACCAACAAATCCCAAAAGCCCAGCCTCAATAAAAAACTGCCAAAAAATATCACTATTCTTTGCACCAATTGACTTCATAATTCCAATATCCTTTCTCCTCTCAACAACCGAAGTCCCCATGGTATTAACAATTCCAATTATACCAATAAAAACAGAAACAAGTGCAATTATTGCAATAAAAATCTGAACACCATCCAAAATACTATTAACAGTCTTTAAAGAAGCTGCCGGAGTGGAAACAACAAAATCCTCATCGCCAATATCAACATCTCTATATTTACGAAGAGCCTTTTCAATATCTAATTTAGTCTTATCCATCAAATCCTTATCTTTCAATCTCACTAAAATTATACTTAAATCATCTCCATAATCAAGTAAATCATTAAGCGGATCACTATTCATTAAAACCAAATAATCCATAATAAAGCTACCAGTTTTATCCATAATTCCTTTAACTTTAAAATCCTCATCATTCAAAAAAATTTTATCGCCAACTTCTACGTCATATCCAGCATCTGCCTCTTTGGAAAATCCATACCCCAAAACAACTTCATTCATTTCTCCCCCAGAAAGTAAAAAACCATACATAATTTCCGAACCAAAACTATCATAAACAAAGTCTTTTTCTTCACTACCTTTTGGCAAACTTCCCGCAGAAACAAATTCAATAGTTCCATCGCGAAGTTCTAATTTTAAAGTTCCTATGTTTCTACCAATTGCCAAATCAACATTATTAACATTTGAAATAACTCTTAAATCACTAACCGTAATAGGTGAAACTGCACCACTTCCAGGAGGGCCCATAGTAATTCCTCCAGCCTGAACAGTAATTAATTCTGTAGAACTAATTCCAAACTGAGAATTTATTGCAGTCTTCAAACCAGCACCAAGCCCAATCAAAGCAACAACAGCCATAACTCCAATAAAAATACCCAAAAGAGTCAGCCATGACCTAACCCCACGATGCTTTAAATTTCTAAAAGACAACAAAAAATAATCCGAAATCATTAATCCACCTCTTCCTTTTTCTTAACCGAAGAAGCCTTTTCCATAATTAAATCTTCATCAACAATAATTTTTCCATCTTTTTTCCTCGTAATCTTTTCAACTTTCCCATCCTTAAGCCAATAAACAATATTCGCATATTCCTGAGCCAAATCCGGATCATGAGTAACCATAATAATAGTCCTGCCATTCTTATTCATCTTTTCCAAAAAATCCATAACAATCTTTCCAGTTTTACTATCCAAATTCCCCGTAGGTTCATCTGCTAAAAGAACTTCTGGTTCATTCGCAAGACTCCTAGCAATTGCAACTCTTTGTCTCTGTCCCCCCGAAAGCTCATTAGGATAATGGTCTTCCCTACCATCTAACTCAACAAGCTTCAAAAAGCCCATAGCACGATTTTTTCTTTCTTCCTGATTAATTCCCTGAAACATCATAGGCAAAGCAACATTTTCTAGAGTAGTTAAATTAGGAATCAAATTAAAAGACTGAAAAATAAAACCAATTTTCTTTCCACGAATTTGCGCCAAATCCGATTCACTCAAAACTGAAATATCAACTCCATCTAAAAAAATTTTTCCCTCTGTTGGAACATCTAAACTTCCAACAAGATTCATACAAGTAGATTTACCACTACCACTCGGACCCATTATAGCAACAAAATCCCCCTCATTAACACTCATAGAAACCCCATCAACAGCCTTAACTAAAACATCCTCACCCATACGATAATGCTTAAAGACATTCTTAAGTTCAATAATTACTCTTTTTGTTCTTTCTTTTTTCATAATAATTCTCCAAAACTAGGACTTACGATGCTGATTTTTTTTCTTATTTCTCTTTCGAACAAAATATATAACAGCCAAAACAACAACCACAAGAATTATATAAACCCAAATTGAAGTTGATTTAGAATCAGATTGACGACCAACAAAATATTCAGACTCATAAGAAACCACTTTCGCCATATCTCGCCTAACTCCAATGCTATCTGTATAAAAAATATTCATAACTATTTCATCTACAAAAGAAACCAGTTCAAACTCCGCAGAAGTATACTCATTCGAATCTAAATCCCCCAAAATAGTTCTCTTAGCACCTTTAACATTTACACCATCCTGAGTAGGAATTTCCAAAGTCAAAGCTTCAATATCAGCATCTGCTATATTTAAAACTTCAAAAGTTATAATTCGCGTATTAACATCATAATCTTTCACAAAAATCTCAAAATCAGCCTTGACATCTTCAATATTTAAATTAAATTCCTTAGTCTGATAAGAATTCCCAGAAAAACCACTAGAATAAAAAGAAACCTCTATAGGATTATCTCCGTCAATAGCATCCTCATCAACTCTAACCTTATACGGGATAACCTTTGAAGAACTATAATCTTTTGTAAAAGTTCCAGATGAAATTGTAACGGAAGGATCCATTTCAGGATCAAAAACAAGTGGATATTTCTCAACCAATGAAAAAACAACATTACCACAATCCGGATTTTCAATTCCAGAAATTTGAAAAACAATCTCAACATAATCCCCAGGAACCGCAGGATAAGGATCTTGATTAAGCATAGTTATATCCAGATCACAAATAGTTGAACTAACAAAAGTTAAACTAATAACAAACATTAAAATTAAACTAATTAATCCCCTTTTCATAACACAATCTACTCAATATTCTTTATAAGAGTTTCTATAAAACGACAAAAACACCAAACAAAAAATATAAAAATCAACTCTACAGCTATTTATTATGACAAACGACTTTTTACACAAAAAACTCTCAGAAAAAGAGAAAGAAGAAATAAAAAAACGAGCAAAAGAAATAATGGATAATTTCGCAGAAAAACTTGCAGAGATAGAAGAAACTAAAATAGAAGAAAACGAAAATAAAAACTTCGAAAGAAAAGAAAAAGATTCAAATTCAAACTACATAAATAGAGCAACAATGTTTCAAAATGCTCCAAATAAAAATAAAGATTTTATAATCGCGGAAAAGAAAAAATGGTAAATAATTTAACAACACAGGAAAAACTTCAAAACTATCTTGATGAAATAGAAAAACACGACAAAAGAAACAATAGTATAAACGCTTTTTTATATCTAAACCCACACGCAATAGAACAATCAAAAGAAGTTGATAAAAAAATAAAAGATAATAAAGCTGGAAAACTTGCAGGAAAAATTATATCAATTAAATCAAATCTTTGCGTAGAAAATCTTCCAGCATCGTGCGCATCAAAAACCTTAGAAAACTATAAATCTCCATATAACGCAGAAGTCGTTCAAAGATTAATCGACGAAGACGCAGTAATTATCGGAATGACCAATATGGACGAATTCGCGTCCGGATCATCAGGAGAAACTTCATACTTTGGACCAACAAAAAACCCAAGAGCCCTAGAACTTATTCCAGGAGGTTCTTCTTCAGGGCCAGCAGCTTCAGTTGCAGCAAACTTCTGCGACATTGCAATCGGCTCAGACACTGGAGGAAGCTTAAGAAATCCAGCCTCACACTGTGGACTTATAGGACTAAAACCAACATACTCACTTGTATCACGCTACGGACTTATAGATTTAGCAATGTCAACAGACACAATAGGACCACTAACAAAAAACATTCACGATGCCGCAAAAATACTAAAAATTATTTCCGGACATGATAATAAAGACGCAATTTGCCAAAAAGATATAGAAATAAATCTAAAAAAAATAGAAGAAACACCAAAAGATATCACAATAGGAATTCTAGATTTTGAAATACCAGATAAAAATATACAAAAACTAATAGAAGAAAAAATAAAAAAAGCAACCGAAAAATACAACTGGAAAACTAAAAAAATAAAAATTGACAAAATTGATTTAGCAATTGAAACATATTATCCAATCGTTTACGTCGAAGCATTTTCAGGAACAAGAAAATTAGATGGTAGAAGATTCGGAGAAAAAATAGAAGAAAGTTGCGGCCCAGAATTTTTAAGAAGGATACTTGGAGGACAAGAAATTTCACTAGCCGAATACGGAGGAAGATATTATTCAAAAGCACAAACCGCAAGACAAATAATAGAAAACGAATTTAAAGAAGCTTTCAAAAAATGTGACTTCATAATTTGCCCAACAGTTCCAAGATTACCACACAAAGTCGGAGGACAAATCTCAGTCGAAGAAATGTACGCCTATGACGTTCTAACAGTTCCTTTTAGTTTAGCAAGAGTACCATGTATCTCAATACCCGCAGGAGAAATAGAAAAAGTTCCAGTAGGAATGCAAATTGCTTGTAATCAATTCGAAGACGAAAAAATGCTACAAATAGCTAGATGTTTTGAAAAGTTAGATGAGTAAAAATCACACAAAACTTAATAAGCATACAATGCACTAAAAAAATATGACATACCAAAATATTTCCTATCGGCTTACGGAAATGACTCCAGCACAAATCCGAGAATATGACTTTTCTACATATGCCAAAACCACAGATGATATACTATTACCATCCAGAATAACAAACCACGGAGATTCTTACTTTCCAAGAGGCTTCAGGCTTCCTACTGATTCAAATAAGGCAAAAACAAGATTAAGAAATAGTACACCCAAGTGCCTAAGTGCCAACAAAACATTGACACAGAGAGCTATTAATTTTTTAACGCAATAATAAACTTCTTAACAAATAATAAATCTAACTTCCAAGAAATTTTATCATTTAACTAACTGATTTAGGCATTCAGTGCAAAATTAGGGTGGATCTTTAAACTTTGTTTAAACTTGAAGTGGGAATATCTAAATGATAAAATTTCTAAAAATAACTCAAACCCCATTCTTTACTTAATCACCCTCTAAATCCATCCAAGTCTCTAAAAAAAGTATAATGAATATGATTAAACTTAGTTCTAGTTTCAAACACACTTGCAAGAACCATATCTCTATAAGACAAATAAGTAATTCTATCATTCGTTACATTCCTTGAATCATAAGCCAATTCTCCCGATTTTATTTCAAATTCTGACCTACAGGCCCCATATTTCTTCCCAAAGAAATCCACAGTTTCAACAAAAAAATCATCAATCGTTTTCGAAACTCCCCCCTGCTCTCCCGTAGTTACCGTAACTGGATTTGGAACTTTTTTCATAACATAAAAATTATAATATTTTATTATATATAACCTACTATATAGGCAGATTATACCAAATAAATTTGGTATAACTCAATGTTCATTTCAATTTCCAATCTCCTCCTTAGCTTCGGTAAACCAAAAATTCTGATTTTGATATCTTCGTTTAACGCTCCAATGCGAAATTAAAATTGTCGCATAACATCGCTGATTAAACGAAATTGCTGAAAATAAAAACCAAAATTGTCTACCTAACCCCCGAGAAAGAGCGCGCGAGTTTTCTACGAAAACAGATAGTCGGCTTCGCCGAAATTTATTTATTGGGCACTTTTTCCAATATCTTTTTTCATTTCTTTCAATAAGTCCAACAATAAATCTCCTAAATCATTTCTGTAAAAAACTTCTTCTTTTAGTTTATTTTTTCCAAGCGTATAAACTCTCCATCTTGCACCCTTAACAGAATCAATAAAGGAATCCGCTACGCTTTCATATAGCTTTTTATCATTACCAGTTTTTTGAAATTTTGCCAACGGAACTCTAAGCTTTGTAAGTGTTGATAAAACATCTTTTAATTTTTGTTTTGTTTTTTTATTCAACAAATTTCTTTGTTTATCATAATCATTTAGGAATCTTATCAACTCGTAAGCTCCTAAAACCCAAAGTTTAGAAAGAAGAAGATATCTTCGTTTTTTTCTTAAATTTTCTTCTGACTTTGAGTCGCTACTTATTTTTGAGAGTTCTTCAATCAATTCAACATCTAATTCCCCTAATGCTTGAACCTCTCCAAGTAAAAGCATTTCAACACCCATGAATGTAAAGGAATTATCAATCCATTCAGATTGTTTGTCTTTTTCCATATTATCTTTATGGGAGATAAGTTTTTAAGTATTAATATATTATTTATATTATGAAATCAAAGATAAGTGCATTGACTATAATCTTAATTGTTCTTTCTTTAATTTCCTTGTTTCTTACTCTCGGTTCTTACAACTACTATAAACATGAGGCAAAACTTTATTCTGATATGATATATGCTGAACCGGTTGAAGATGTTATTAGTTCCGAAGATATGTCACGTTTATATGAGGAAGAACTAGATAAATATGTATTAATACAAAGTATGAACACTAATACACAGATTTTAGACGGAGACAGTCAGAATATGTATTTAAGCTATTCCCATTATGCCCGCAATGAATATTTCTTAAATAGGCTTGCGTCAATAATCTTTATCTTTCTTTCAATATTTTCTTGGAAATTTGATAGAATAAAAGGAATGAAAAATAAATAAAATGAAAAATAAAAACCAACTAATTTTTCTCCAAATTTTGATAGTTGTTGTGGTTATACTTGCACTTTTATTAGTTTATTCGTGGACGAGAACAAATGAGAATTGCACAAATACTCCAGTTTCCACTTCATACGACCCCGCAGACCCGCTGGTGTGGCCTTTCTATAATTATCCTGACGCACAAAAAGAAGCTTACATTCATCTTAGAAAAAATGGATATGAAGTTCAAGAAATTCAGGACATTTATGATGGAGTGGTAAGTGCGATCATGTTTGATGCTGATGGAAGTGATTATCTGCAAATGCAAGAGGGGTTTTGGGCATTATATTTGAATTACGATAAGAGTATAAGAGAAACATATAAAGTCCAAATTATTAAAGAAGATAAGACTTGTTTTTACGAAGTTTTAGCAGAGGTTTTCACCGATTACATAATGAATGAAAATACGACTGTGTCACTTTATGACTCATTTGACGAAGGCTATTGTATAGATTAAATAGTAAAAAACAATTGATTCTATGTGTAAATTCTACTCCCAACGACAATTTTAAAGACAATTTTCAGCAACTACGATATCAAAGAATTTTCGGAGATTGGAAACTCTGCAAAATTCTTTCAGAATTTCTTGCCACGCCTTGCAGGCTCTCGGCTTTGCCTCGGGAAAATGAACAACGGTTAAAAGGAATTTTCCT
>Ga0075122_10002057_pt1 | contig 13588 bp, 26 predicted proteins | sample AntAceMetag02UKB_FD_69790 | JGI IMG/M metagenome (GOLD analysis project Ga0075122, IMG submission 69790) | Saline lake microbial communities from Ace Lake, Antarctica - Antarctic Ace Lake Metagenome 02UKB | ecosystem: Environmental > Aquatic > Non-marine Saline and Alkaline > Saline | place... | reverse complement strand
ATGACTTCCTCAAACACGCTCCTGAAGTCAGTCGGGAACTGCTCGGTAAGCCCGATCGGTTCGGCGTTCACCTCGAATAATTTGTTCAGCAGGTTCCTGCGAAACCAGAAGGGTTTACCGATTAGAAGCTCGTTGTTCCAAATGAACACATCGTAAAAAACTATCTTGTTTTTCGTTCCAATAACTTTGCCGTGTCGCAACTCGCCATCCAGTAGGCAATACCCGGGCAGGCCCTTCAGGCCGTCCAGGATTTCCTGTGTCGGGGAATAGCTCATCAGCTCTCCGTGCCGGTTCCAGAACTGCGGAACTCCGTTCATCACATGCAGCTGCAACCGGCACCCGTTATACTTCCGCTCCGCAACCCACTGCTTATTCATGCTCATAGACTCGAACATCGGCTGGTCTATGTGCAACAGCCTGGGTTTTTCGGGGTAGAAATACGTTTGCTTTTTTAATTTCATAGCTCATCCTCCGGTATCGCATCGTAAGAATCGTCATAAACAACCGCAGGCGGTAACCCCTTAATTCTCCGAATAGGGTTGGCCTTCTCAACGCAAGCCCTGCAAATCGGTTGGCGTTTCCCGTCTATCCGTATGGACGGAACACGATGCGGGTTAAACCCGAAGACTTTTCCGCAACTGTAGCATTCTCCGTACATCATCACATAGCCCATCTTATCACCTCAAACTAGGTTTATAAGGCCGAGCGAACGTCCGAAGCACTGGCAATTCCGCAGCTTCCACGATACCGTACATCCGCCGGTCAAATTCTTCCTTCACCTTCAGGGATACTTTCGTGTCAAAGAACGTCCCGAACTGAGCACCCACCAACTCCATCAGCTCCGCTTTCAGATCCTCGTCCTGAAAAACTTCAGCTTTCAGCGTCACCTCAAAGGTTTTGTCGAACATATCGTCAAAGCTGTTCCCAAGGATCTCCATGAGCTGCTCCTCATCGTCAGCGTTCACAGAAAACCTATTCGAACTCACGTACTTGACGTTATCGTTGTTCCCCTGAACCGTGTAGGAATGCCGAAACATCCCGGCGTACCCGTCAACGTCCTGGTGGTCCCTGGCAAACCCGATAATCATGTCGCCCGAATCGTCCATGTCGGCCTTGGCCTGCTTAGCCAGCAGTTTGGCCCCAATGTATCGGTCCACCTCGCCCTTGATGTCCTTCGGGGTGTTGATGACCGGCACTTTCGTCTTGGCTTTCTTGGCCGAGACTTTCGGCTTGGCAGTTTTTGCCAGCATGTCCTCAAAGCTTGGAGCCTTTATTGGTGCTACTTTTCTTGCTGCATTTCCCATTGTGCCTCCTCCCAGATTCTCACAATCTGGCGCTCGATGTTGTCCTTCTTAACCATCACGTCCGCGTCCACGATATGCTGTGCCACCTTGGTGGCTTCGTGGTACTGCTCATCCATTCCCAACAACGAAAACCCCTCAGTTTTCTGAAGGGTCTCGTAGACTTCTTCCAATAGCCTTTTCATGGCTCCCAATGTTCCAACCTCCTCTCTTTCATCCTCTCGTACAGGATGTCATCGTACTCATCATCCACTGGGGTGTCCTGCCTCTCGTCTATCTCAGCACCGCAGAAGGGACAAAATTGCCAGTCGGCTCCCTTCAGGCTATCAGTTGGCCCTGCTGTTTCGTAGCCGCATTCGGTATGCCACTCGAATTCATCCTCGATGTAATACCACTTGCATTTCTTTTCCATTATTCCTCCTTTTTGACAAACTCCATAGCCTTATCGACCGGAAGAGAAGTGGCCCAAACTATTTCACCAAACGTGTCACTTAGCTTGGGCTTCCTCGCAAGATTGATTATCTTCCGGTCAGTTGGAACTACAATCGTATTGAAGTATATCTTCTGAAACTTTTTGGCTTTCATCCTACGCCGCCTTCCGGAACTTAATCTTCCGCTTCACCGTGCCGTCAGCCGAGTAGCCGCTCAGGTCGTCGATGTCATCAGCCAGGCCCTTCAGCTTGTCACCAAATGCCTTGGCCGTTCCCCAATCGTCCCGGATCAGCTTGGCATCCGCATCGTCCAGGGTAGCTTCCAGCTCCCGCACCTTCTGTTTAATATCGTCCAGCTCAAACAGGTCGGCCACGTAAGAATATTTCTCGATGATGCTCTTAGGCTTCTTCAATGTCGCCGCCGTAATCTTATCGCCGGTGTCGAGTATCTTGCCGGCGATGATGTCGCACGATTCGATCAGCGCAACACGGGCCTCCTTCAGCGCCTCGTTTTTCAGCTTCTCGTACTGGTCATCAAGTTCCTTCCGGAACTGCATCTTGGCCGCAATCAGTTCGTCCGGGTCCGCCTCAGTGGCGCCTACGTTGCTCACCTCAAACACAATCCACTTGATTTTGAATTGGTTTAGAATCTGCTCCTCGGTCGGCCACTTTGCCGTCTCAAGCACCGGGTATTTCTGGATCATCTCGGCTTTCAGCCTGGGGTACTTCACCACCAGGTCCTGCCCGCATTCCAGGTGTCCTGCCCGCATTCTCTCAAGACCTTCCTTAACGAACAGCGTGTTCTTGGAAGGGATGAAGTACGCCCCCCGCAGGAAGAAAGGTTTCCCTGCCCGATCCATGAAGCTGTTCACCTTGCTCCTGATACCGCCGATTTCTTTCCGGACGTTCAGCGGCAACAGGAACTTCTTGCCCAGCTTAAAGATGTCCAGAATATCCTCGGCTTCCTTGTCCAGGTCTGCCGCCCGTAATTTATCCGTGGCAGAAAACGTGGACGTTTGGACCGCCCACACCGACCCATTGTGATACAGGGTCTCCGATACTTTCTGAGTTACCTTGTCACTTTTTCGATTTTGTCGTGCCATGCTTTTTACCTCCCTTGTGTGATTTGGCGTTTTGTTTTTTTCCGGAATTTCCAATTCCAATACTTTCCGGTTTTAGGTTTCCAGAACTTCCAGTGTTCCCGGGAAATACTCAGCGAACATCGCCTCAAGCTCAGCCAACCTTTCTTCCTGCCAATCGCTTCTGGGCGAAATTCTTCTCAGGTGGTTACATTCACCCTTCAGCGCCTCATGCAGCAGAAACGAGTAAGCCCCAGAATAATTGTCCTGGAACTTTTTCCATCCCTCTTGCGAAATGTAATTCATCATTTGTTCACCTCCCCTGTTTGATTTAAACATCCAATAAAAAACCCTGAGCGCCTCAAGCCCAGGGTTCTCGATTGATGTTCAAAGACGGCTTATCCTCCTAAAACGCCATGTTTACGGTCAACTTCTGCCATCCCTCCTCTTTTGCCTTGTCCAGCGACCAGCTTCTACCCTTCTGTCTGCACGCTATTTGCGCTTTGGCAATCCCGTAGGACTGTTTCAGGACGCCGGCGGTTTCCCCGAGCTTTTCGGATAATCCACCGTATTTCCAGAAGTCCCACAGTAACTGGTTTTTACCGTTCTTGTTCACGACTCCGATTTCGTACTTGGCTCCCGGGATGCGAATGGCGTGGTGGCACTTGCCAAGCTCCTCCTTCGTGAAGCCTTCAGGCATGGGGTCGTTCTTTCCGATGCTCCCGAACCATTTGTAGGTTTCCTGATTCTCGATAAACTCCCACCCTTTGTTCTCACACATCTGTTTCAGGGCCGGGATGTCGTACCTTTCAGACGGGTTTATTTGGGTTATGTGGCTCATGGTTTCTCCTTATTGCCAGTTCCTTGGCAAATTGGGCATTTTACCTCTTCAGTGTATGCACCACTTGGGTATTGCCTACGACGAATACCAGGGGCATCCTCCATATCTCTATCCCTGTCAAAACATATCGTTCCGCAACCTTCGCAACAACCACACTCGCTATATTCATCCACAGAGTTTTGCTGGGCTATATCCATAGCTTTTCTCCTTCTGGATGGCCTCAGCGTTTGCCATGAACCATTCCACCTTCTGTTTTACATCGCCCTCTTCCCCAAGGGCCTGCACAAGAAACTTCGTCGCTTCCTTGCAGCCCTTGCCGTGATACCCGAAGGCTTCAATCTCAATCTCGCCTTCCGGGCCGAATAGGATTTCTATTTTTTTCATGGTGTTTCTCCCTCCGCCACCGCGTACTCCCAATACCCATGCGGCGTCTCAATGTGCTTTTTTACATAGGCGTTTCCGCCGGGGTTGCCCTTCCCGTAAATCATCAAATGCTGGCGAATGGCTTCCAGGCACCACAGGACTCCCCCTATTTGCCGATCTTTAATTTCTATCGTGATTTTCATGGACTCCTCCGTTCCACGCCCGTTTTGTTTTCTCCACGTACTCATCAGCCACCGCTTCGGCCTGCCGGTAGGATATCTCCTTCAGGTTCCTGCCATCAAAATGCAGGGCCAAGTCTCCCCGGCCATACCGTTTGTTCATCCCCTTCACGACCGAAATCTCCTCTCTCAGCAAATCTTCCCGATTCACGTAGCCGAACAGGTACTTGATAACCTCGCCGTCTTTCGGGTACTTATCCGCACGATTCAGGAAAACTATGTGCGTCCCGGTCGCTCCCGTGAAGTGCAGAAACGGGGTCGTAGGATTATCGCCAATCGTTTTCTTGTCATGCACCAGCAGGTCGTCCCGGTACGACTTAATGAACGGGTCGGCCTTGTTCTTCACTTCTTCGTAGATGTTTCTCATTTCGTCACCTTTATCTTCCGGATGCTCGGACCCACCTTATCCACCTTAGAAGCCATCAGGCACACGTTCTGGGCCTTCTTTCTAAGGATGTCAAGCTTCGAACCCATCATCTGAGCCGTAGGCACCACGAACTCTTTGGCCTTATCAGCACAAACGCCCTTCATCTTCATGATCCGAGCCAGCTTCTTGATGTCCCTTCCGGTCCAGCCCTCGAAGTTGAAGTTCCCGGGAATGTCCACGTTTTTCTTCTCGGACCAAATCCGGGCAATCCCCTTGCATTCGTCCTTCGTGGGCATGTCCAGAAAGAAAATCGCGTCCGTTCTGGATGCCAATGCACCGTTACTCCACGTTAGAATCGGCTCGATGTCGTTGCAGGTCATGCTGAAGTACGCTTCTCCTAAGCGGTCCTCCATGTTCTTCAGCAGTTCCTGGCCAATCCGGTCGGCCACGCCACCATCGGACTTGCCACCTTCGCCCATGCCCGATATAGCTTTCTCCACCTCGTCAATGAACACGATCGGCCGGTTGAAGGCGTAAATTCTCCTGAAAGCGTCCAGGGTATTGTTCTCGGTCTCACCGATGATGCCGCCTCTCAGCCCGCCAATGTTCAAATCCAGCACAGGCTTTTTGGTTTCGTTCCCAAGGGCTTTCGAGAAATGGGATTTCCCACCGCCCGGCATACCAAACAGGATCACGGATGATCCTTCATGGCTTCGAATGCAGTCAGGCACCAGGTCCTTGGCCACGTCCAGGCCGTACAAATCATCAAAGGTTTCCGAATACTCCGTGTATTTCAGGTATCCAGTTGATTCCAGTTGCGATGCCTTCGCCTCCAGCACCACCCGGTAGTCTATAATGCCCTCTTTCTCGACCAGGCTCAGCGCCAATGCGTTCTCGGCGCCTTCCAGCGTCAAGCCCCTCATGGCGTCCACAATCGCGATGGAATTTTCCGGCATGGTCACGCCCGTATTATCGCAAATAGTGACCAAAAGAGCTTCCAACTCCGATTCTCCCGGCATGTCAAATTCCAGCATCTTAATGGAATCCCTCACGCCCAGCGGTATCGAATCCCCGTGGCTCAAGAATACGACCATCTTGCCGGACGCCTTCAGGTGGTCTTTCAGGTTCAGCGCTGTTCGCTGCACCATCACGTCCTGGAAGAACTCATGGAAGTCGTGCATGAAAATTATCGAGTCATCCGGGGCGCTCTGGAGCGCCTGCAACGCTTCAATAGGATTTTGCAGCTCGCTATTGAACGGTTTCCATATCCAGGTGCCTTCTTCTCCGTTAGGATTCACGAAGGCTCTCATGCCATCCGCAATGTCCCACCGCATGAAGTTGACTTCAGGCGGTATCATCCTGCGGTTTTCTCTTACGATGCGGTCCTCTTCTGAGCTTGAAATACTTACCCAGAGGTATGGATACGCAGCGCGATGGTGGTTATACATTTGGTCCTCCTTGTTTGAGGTTGTCGGTTATTTTCCCAATAAAAAAGCTCCAAAGGAACCTTGCTCCCTTGAAGCTCATGTATTGGGGCCTCCATTACAGAGGCCCTCTTGAATCAGTTATCGTGTCATTTTATCACCTCGATAGGGGTTAAATAACAACCAGGAACGCCATAAGCAGGCCGAACCACAGCACGATGCCAAGAGCCAGCTTGGCGGCAGGGTCGCTATCCATCGATTGTCACGGTTAATTCTTTCTTGTCGGCAGCGAACCATTGCTGAACGTACAACGTGCCAATCAATGGCGGTTTTCCCTCCGCCGGAACTTCTTTGTACCTGACCGTGTTTTTCGTTTCTTTTTCTTTCGTGAACTTAATTTTTTCTGACATTTTGCTCTCCTTTATAATTTTTCAAAAAAGCTTCAGTAAACAGACGACATCTCTTCCCGTCCCGAATGAACCAGCTTTTCTTGGTCAACTCGTCCCTGCTCGAAAAGAGTATCCCATGATATTTCATAGCGGCTCTCACTTTAGGGGAAACGCTATGGTCCCTTGGCTCTGCTGGCGAAGCCAGAGCCGTTACGATCGAGACCACAACGAAAAAGTACGTTAGCATCGGGATCATTTTACCCTCAGCGGCATGACCAACGCCTCGAAGCCGCTCTCCTCATGGCCGATGAACATCGGTTTCTCGCTACTAAGGACAGTTATATCCAGCTCCTCATCCTTGAAGAAGTCCATGATTTGCAAAATGTACCGGGCGTTGAATCCAAACGTCATCGGAGGCTCCACACCACCCGACTCAATCGGAACGCTCGCTCTGGCGAACCTGTCGCCATCTTGCGTGTCCGCTTCCATATCAATCGAACCGTTGAAGCTCATCCGGAGCGGATTATCGTTCACTGACGTTAGCGCCATGCTTTGTCTTAACGCTTCTTTCATGACGTTGGACTTCACCGTGCAGCTTACGTCCTGGCCCTCTTTATACTTCAGGATGGCCTTATAGTCCGGGAATACGCTCTCCATTTTCCTGGCCGAGACTTTAAAGCCGGTGCTTTCCAGGAACACGTGCTCTCCAGCGGTCGTGCCGGTGTTAAGCCCGGAAATCGCCGCTTTAATCTCGGAGACTTTCGATGTGTCGGGCAGCGTTTCTCCCGACATCTTCAGATAAAGTTCCAGCAGTTCAGGCTTCTTCAGCCCCGTCACGTTCGGTGCGGGGTTGGTCGTCAAGTCCATGCTGAAGGATATCTCAGCGTCGTTCTTAAGTGTTGCCACCACCTTGCTCAGGAACGTTCCCGACAAGAAAAACGGGTTGCTTACCGTCTGCCCGGTCTTGACGGTATGCAGCCGATGACCGTCCGTGGCCACCAGAATCTCATCCTCGAATTTCACGCCGTTCAGTTTGAAGCCCGAATCTTCCTCGGTCACTGCCGGAAGAACTCTCCTAATTTGCTCAACCGTGGCGTTCAACAGGTGCGTTGCGCCTTCAGGCTTTTCAATCATCTGCGGGCATTCGTCCTCATCGTAGTGACTCACAATCTCGAAGTAGTCACCAACCTTTAGGACAGACGGCGTGCCGTCATGCTTGAAGCTCTCGGTCTTCTCGACCTTGCCACACGCTTGGCACTGCAATTCATCATAGTCCAACGGGTTTTCCAGCTCGGCCAACGGCTCTTGATCTTCCGGCCTCACTTCGTTGAAATCCTCAGAACCACAAGAAGGGCAGGTCGCCACCGGCGCCGGTATGCCACCAATGGCCTCCAGCGTCACGTCCTCTGTGTCTAAATTCTTGATGGATTCCTGAAGCTTTTTCTTGTCGAGGTAAAGGGTAACGGCCTCAGTCTCCTCGACCACCATACCACCCAGCATTTCATGCACGTACTCACTCTCCAGGTCAGTCGATCGTACCCGGATCGTTCCTGTTTTCTCGAACCGAAGCTCCACCTGATTAAGGATGGCCATATTCGCGTGCTTATCAGCGAACCTTGCAGCCGTCTTAACCGTGTCGAGCAAGTCCTTTCTCTTGACAGTTGTTTTCATTGCCTGTCTCCTTATGGTGTCGCAGCATAGCTGCATCACCTATGTTAGAGGTTAATATTTACCGCATGGAGCGTAGCTCCCTAAAATACCAAAGGGCCTATACAGTTCCAACTGCATAAGCCCTTTTGTGTTTCAGGCTTATTCTGATATGTTATTTTTCTTGGTTCATCCTTTTGATGATATTCAGCCTGATTCTCTCAGAGTATTTGACCTCTTTCTCAGGCTTTGGCCTTTTATAGAAACCTTTGCAACGAGCAGAGCAGAACTTATCGTACGAAGCTAGGATACGAAAGTATGGCTTACCACATTGCCTGCAAGCCGGCATCCGTTCATACTTCATCCCGTTCATCTCCCATGTGTATTTGCTCGTTTGAGTCAACCTCTCAAGATTTCGTTTAGATGCCTTCATCCCGGCACCTCCCAATCGAGACCGCTTTTTCGGTGTATTTTCCATCTTGCTTCCTCCAAACGCAAAAATCCCTGAGTGCGATTACAGCCAGACACGGCCGCTCGGTCCTTGCGGATACCGAACACTCAGGGATATTTCGCATAAAAAAGGCCGATTCACGCCCGGCATGGCGGTGTCTGTTGTAATCGCCATAAAATATATTTGAATATATTTTCTATGTCAAGTTCTTTTCTAATACATGCCACCAGGACCACCCTGGAGGCATGGACTAAAAAAGATGACCGAAGGGGGTGACGATCACCCTTGATAGATCATGGCAATTTCCATCTTACCAGCGTTTGGATCATTGGCGATTTCCAGTGGGTTCGGCATCCGGTCTAACCACCTGGCGATATAGGAATAACTTTCCCTACCACACAATGGGCAGCGTTTAGTGATGAAAACTTCTTTGCAATCTTCGCATAGTTTCGCCTCTGAAAGTCTCATTTTTCCCTCCAATTTGGGTGAACTCAATTTGGCTAATGGCACGCCAAGACACATTTTATGGCTCATTATACCTGTTAGGTGGTTTTCACGTATGTGTCAGAATTTTCTACCAATCCACCGGGCAACACCTCCAATAAAGCGTGTACACACTACACTTGGTCTGTGGCCGGGAGCTGAAAAGAGCCGAAAAGCCATGGTATATGGTGAAATTAGGGCTTTTCCCACATCAAACGTAGTGCGTACGTGTATTGGCTTTTTTAGAGGCTTAAACGTAGCAACAAGTGTAATAATTTCTAGTACATATGTCAACTAGTGAATGGACACGTTTAGTTGTGTACAGGTGTCGTAAGTTGTCGAAATTCCAGCATATTTTGCACACACTTGCTATGATCGTAGTGTGCCCAAAAAGTTGGTGCCTGTACGCAAAAAAATCAAAAAAAGTGGACATTGCGTACAGGCATCAAATTTTTGATCGGGTATTCTGGGGATTTCTCGGGCCGACGGAGTGCCGGCCACTAGGATTTTCTTTCGGCGGGGGTAGTGAGGTGGGTCATGGTGAAGGACACAGCAAGCTGCATCCAGAAGAATGGAATTTCTGATAGAAGTACCTGTAAAATTTGTTCAGCGTTGATGGATAGAATTTCATCGCGACTATTTCCTTGTGGGTGAAGCCGTCTGTTCTGAGATTGCAATAGATTTCCAGCATGGCTTTTTCCTCCTGAAATGGGTAGATTCTCAAAAAATTCCCTATAACGCGCGAGGGAAAAAATAAATTATTTTTTTTTCTTGCGGGGCGGCTATCTAATATACGACACAATGGTTTTCCCATAGCCGTCTTGGGTTCGAGTGAGCAAGAATGATTCAAGAGATTTGCTTATGTTTCTCGCTGCCTTCAGGGGGATGCCTAGATCCCTCATCCTGCAAAATAAATGCAAGGGGTTTATGCGGTGGGTTAGCCAGTTTCTCATGATGGTTCCCTCCTGTGTTTGGTGGCAGCAAAGCTGCACAGTATTTCCTTAATGATTTCAGCCACTTTACATCGCCCTAAGTGGCCAGACTCTTTAGGGTAGATGTTTTCCCCCGCGCGTTATAGGGGTGGTTTTTCTAAGGCGCTGAAATGGTTAGGGTTATTGGTGTTGATTTTCCATGAAAAGTCCGTGCAAAGAGCCAGGGGTAAGGTAGCTCCTTGAATGGCGTTTTCATGATTTTTAGGCGTAGGCTAGAAATTTCCCGATCTCAAAGCCTACTTCAACCCAGAATATGCTCACGATGCTCATGAGGAAGATGCAGATGATCGTCTGGAAATTCCAGCGGCACTGGATTAAATCACGAATGAAAAATCCCATGCCGACCAGGTATCCGACAAAACAAAAGGCTGTTATGATTGACCATGCAGTTATCACTTTTTCCTCCTGATGATGTGTGTTCTTTGGGGCTTGGATTTCAGGGACTCAATGAGTTCCAGGGTTGACTTTAGCTTTTTCTTGGTGACTCGGTACGTTTTCGTTTTCTTGTCGTATTTCCAGGTCGTGGAGCTTGCTCCCATAGCGGGAGTGGCAAAGGCCAGGATAATTGCCAATGTTAAGGTTTTCATGCGTCCTCCTTCATGGCAGCGAGTTGCAGCAGGATGTGGGTATGTTCGTTTATATCATTCCCGTCCCACCAATCAATGACCATTTTCCAGAACATAATTTCCTCCATGATGTTGATTTACCCATAAAAAAAGCCGACCCAATTTGATAGGGTCGGCATCTTTTATGAGGGGGCCAGCGATGTTTCTCGCTGACCCCATATATTCTCGCCTTTGTTACATCACGGCTAGGCGTTGGCAACCGCTTTGTACTTCACGATTTCTTCCGACATTTTCATGGCGGTGGCTGTCAGGCTTTTCACCATCTGTTCAGCCTTAATCAAGTCAATCTTTTCCAGGAGCGCATTTGCGTGGCCGTTCCCCAATGGGCTGGAAAGGTACTTGTTGACAGACTTTTCCATGTAATTGAAATAAGTCTCCACGTTTTTCAATGTGAAATTTTTCCCATCATGAACACACACCAGGTTTTTGTCCGTCTTGACTCCCTTGGTCTGCTCAGTATCGAACATATCCTGATTTTCCTTGCGTCCCGCGAGAGATGCCGCAACTTCATCGGCGTAAGCATCCACGGCAGCGCATTGAGCCTTGCTGGTACGTCCACCCTTGAGAGCCTTCTGCAAGGTTTTCTTAACATTTTTCAGCTCATCTGACATGAATTTCTCCGTGATGTGCCGAGCGGTCTGCTTGCTGATGTCACCGCTGTTCAGCACTTTCTTGATGGCTCCAGGAGCTTGGAACAGAACTCGATCATCCTGAATGGCCTTGACGGATTTTCCTATCTTGGCCGCAACGATCTGGATGCGAATTCCTTCCTGTATGGCTTTCTCGGCCACATTGATTAATTCCATGGGCTTATGGTTCAGCACCATGTTGGAGCGAGCCTGCTCCAGACGCATCTTGGCAATTTCCTTGTCAGTCAAGTCCTTGTCAGTCACTTCACTGATAATGCAAGGAATTTCCGGCAGGCCAATCTGCACGGCACTGGTGGTTCTGTGTGCGCCATTCTTGACGATCAACGTACCATCGGGCATTTTCCTGACTACGACCGGACATTCCTGGTCATAGCCGTCTGTTTTCATGGAAAATGCCAAGTCGGACACATGGTCTGCATCCAGACTTTCTCGTGGCTGGTCTTCATCCAGAACCAACAGCTTTGGGTCTACCATTTGAATTTTCATTGTCTCCCCCTTACTCAATAACGGCAGGAACCCCAGATTTTCCAAACGAAAACGTGGGACTCAATGCCATAGACTACAAACCAGGAAGCAAGCGTATATTTTCCTGGTTTGTAGCGAAGCGGGACTTTTGAGCGATACACCCATATCCACTGTCAAGCAGGTGATGTAAACGTAAATTTTCCAAGATTTTCCACGTCGAAACGTGTAATTCTCCAGTTTTATGTTTGCCCGAAGGGTTCACACTGGAAAAATTCCTGTTAATTTCTCGCCCACAATGTACCTGCTTGAAAGCAGTATGGATGTCCGACCGTTTTTAATGGCCGGTTTTATTTGCTGTGTCGCCTAAAAGGGATACCATTGGGCAATATGACTCGATGCACAAGCGGTAAAGATTATCAAGAGATTCAATAGGCATTGTTAGCAACCAACCACAATCAAGCTATGGAAGCCTGATCCAGCCGGTTCTCACCTTGAAGAACCACTTGACATCCGCAAGGAAAATGCACTTTGCCACGTGCTTACTGATAATCCCCTGTTGGCGACAAGTGTATTTTTGATGTCTCAGAATACGAACTGAGCCACATTCTTGAATCCACAGTGCGGATTTGCTGCTATGGACGCCTACATGGATGAAAACACACTCTGCAATGCAGGACTACATTTGAGTGTGACAGCCGGAATCGGTGGCCGAGGCTGCAATAAGGCCAAGCATGATTGTGGAACATCCGCCAAACATGGATGCCAGTACCATGAATGACTTTGAGACTACTTCCCTACCCGCCTATCACAGATGTCTCAATATGCCGTGATAAACTGGACTGTTTTAAGCGGCTCGATTGACCGGCACGTTAGGTCGCCATATTAGGCCACTGGGGACAGTTCCCCACCCGTTTAATGCCTGGGTAGGCATACGAGGCGTTTCACCTCGCAGTCAGCCTGTTTTGGGGCCTGTGGACGGGATCGTTCTGGTTAAACTCCCCATTTCTGGGATCGTCCAGATTAAACTCCCCGAACTGTTCTATCCCCGAAACAAAAGTCCCGGACTGATACGGGAAAAGACTTGTAACCAGTACAAACGAACAGCGAACACCGCAGTGGTTTAATGGCTGACAATGTTCATGTTCCGGGTTAAAGCCCTTTAACCAATGCCCAATGAAAATGTGGGTATTGGTTGAAAGGTTTTAGGATTATGCGATTAACGCCCATTTACAAAATTCAATGGCTGGTTTGTCCTTAGTCGTTATGGCGTATCTCAAAAGGTGTGTAACCTTTTCAGAATCATCCATGAATCCAGTGATTGTCATAATGTCAATGGAGTCAATGGAGTCAATGGCATTTTGCACCATACTTAGGTGCCTGTAATACTGTTTTTTGTTCAAGTTCATATCCTCCGAAAAAGAGTTATCCACATTGCAATCATTCTAATCATTCTAATCATTGCAATCATTCTAATCATTCTAATCATTGCAATCATTCTAATCATTCTAATCATTGCAATCATTCTAACCATTCTAATCATTGCAATCATTCTAACCATTCTAATCATTCTAATCATTGCAATCATTCTAATCATTCTAATCATTGCAATCATTCTAATCATTCTAATCATTGCAATCATTCTAATCATTGCAATCATTCTAACCATTCTAATCATTGCAATCATTCTAACCATTCTAATCATTCTAATCATTGCAATCATTCTAAAATAAGGGCATATCAAAAACCCCACATACCTCTTAAACGATACAAACACAAAAAAAGTATCATCTAAAATAAGGGCATATCAAAAACCCCACATACCTCTTAAACGATACAAACA
>Ga0075122_10002055_pt1 | contig 13598 bp, 17 predicted proteins | sample AntAceMetag02UKB_FD_69790 | JGI IMG/M metagenome (GOLD analysis project Ga0075122, IMG submission 69790) | Saline lake microbial communities from Ace Lake, Antarctica - Antarctic Ace Lake Metagenome 02UKB | ecosystem: Environmental > Aquatic > Non-marine Saline and Alkaline > Saline | place... | reverse complement strand
ACGCATACATAAACGGAGTCAGATTTTCAGTTCAAATATTTGACCGAATTTCCTTTAAACCAGCGTTATACCGTGGATAACTGAATATTACTTTTTGTTCTGCCTCCGTTTTTGTAAGACAGATTAACTATGATCTGCCTCCATTTTTGTATGTAGTAAGGCCCTTTTCTGACTCCGTTTTTGCATGCAAGATTCTATTTTTTCGTTCCTTCATTTTTGAATTGTTTGGGTCTGTAATTCCTCTAAGTCCAGGCTTCGATTTCATTCTGCTTTTTTCTTTGCTAATGAAGTCTGGCTTCCCATACCGTTTCCATCGTTCACTTAAACCGTAAAGAGTGTAGTTGCCTTTCGACTGGCCCCCATAATGCTCGATATCGATAAAGCCGGACTTCATCAGCTCTTCAATTGCCCTATTAAATTTTGCAGCACTATATCCGTGGTCTTTTTGGGCGTTTGCATATGAGAAGACTAGCTCTTTGTTATTGGTGCAGATCCAATTCCCTGACTTTCTGGGAAGCTCGCTCATTTTTCTTTTCATTAAGAACTGAAAAAAAATGTATTTAGCTGACCCTCCCAAGCGCTTAAAGGCTTCTGATCGCACAACTGAGCTTTCAATTGTTATTGTTTTCGGTATTGCCATAAAATCGCCTTTTGTTGCAGGGGAGCGCTCCTAGGCGAAAAAGGAGCACTTTTTTCACTGGTTGCCATCCAGCGCCCCCGCAGTTTATGTCTATAATTCTGATAGCTAAGTATTCAATCCTTCTGTTTGGACCTCTCAGGCCCTTCAGAGGCCTCAAACCGCATCAGAAACAGCCGTTCTAACTTTGCTTTCAGTCCTTTTGACTTCTCGATCGGATCCACTCTTGAATCTCTGACAACTTCCAACCAACCGCACGAGGCCCGATCTTTACTCGTTTTGGGAATAAACCTTCTTTCTCCAAGCGCCATAAAGATGAACGTGAGTAACCCCCTGTTAATGCCTGGACTGCTTCCATTCTGATGATTTTATCTTCGGTTGTTGTGGTTTCCATTTCATTTTCCTTCTATTGGTTATGATTTATTCAGGCACCGTGTAAACACGTTTACCACCGCATAAACCATAGTCACACGAAAAAGAAAATAAATTATTTGAGGTGCGGGATTTTCCGCACCTTATGCCAGTGGGAAAAGATCAGAAAAAGTAAGTGGAATGAGGGGAGCTTTATATTTTGCGGGTTGGGCTACTTCTTTTCAAGTCTTATTTTTTTAGTCAAGCCACTTAATGAGATGCTTGGTTTTACAAAAGGAAATAGAATATTTTTTAGATATGTTGAATTATCGGGGTATTTTTCTCCCAGCTCATTTAGAATAGCTTGGGATTCCTTTATACCAAGAGGCGTATTAAAACTCATCTCTCTTATTTTTGTCTTAATATACTCTTGAATTTCTTTTTCTTTCGAAGTTATGAATTGTGTATTAATAGTTTTTGGCAATTCATCGAACAGTAAAATATAGATTACTTCTATTTTAAAATCGAAAATAAACTCAGAAAATCCAATAACCTTGTTGGCTACTTCTATAACATCCTGAACCTTGTACACAATATTTATGATATGTTTTAGCCTGTTTTGAAAACTATTTAGTATGTTGAAGTCTTTTTTGTTAGTTAGTTTTTTCTGTTTATCTTTATCGCCTAAATTTAAATCAATAACTCTATTACGACCATCATCTGCAATACTGGCTAAAGTCCAATTTTTGCTCCTTTTCTCTGCCTTTTTTAGAAATTCAAGATGTTCTTCTGCCTGCTCAATAGACATACCAAGATTGTCTGCAACATCCCTGATATTCATTCTATACAGAATCTCATCCATCGAATTTTGATTGATTTCAATTATTTCATTTAGAAGTTTGTTCCGGCTTTCGTGCAACCAATTTAAAAAATCCTTTTTGACTTGATCGGTTTTCTCGATTATATATTTTTCCATTTCTTCAAGTTCTGAAACTTTGAGAAAATGGCCTTTGAAAAACAAATGAGTTAAATATGATGATGGTTCGCTTCGCCAATACCGAAAGAATTCATAGGTCAATTTACGTTCCTCTTGGTGATCTTTATTTTTTTTAGCGGTAACAATATCCCCCCAGATTTCTGTCAGTGTTGAAAAACGCGTTCCCGGCATATCCTCCGAGTATTCTGGAACATCCTGATAAATTCCCTCTGTATTTAACTCATGCCTAAACCTTGCTTTTTCATCTTCCGGCAATTCAGAATATAGCTTTCTAATTTGGTCGATTGATTTCATTTTTCACGCCTCCCTATTCCGAAGTTGAAGCACTTTTTCCCCGGCAATGATCTGCTTTATTTTTTCTTGCCACCCATTGGACAAATCAAATAAATCTTTGAATTCGTCATTTTTCAGTTTTCCAATCGTCTTCACAATCAACTGCCATTGTTTGGCGTTTGGATCAATGGCCTTAAGGAAATCAGCGCCGGTATGCAAAAACGCTTTGAATGATCTGGTCATGACGATTGAATTATCCTTGTCATCAAAAAATCTCAGCGTATCATCGTCTACGAGTTGGATTATCGTATTCATCTCCTGCCAAGTTCCAAGGGCCTCCGCTTTCTCTTCCATGTAATCGCTATCATTATAAACCGCCATCATTCCGTGCATCTTGTGGTTCAGAATTTTTTCGCAGATATACGGTGGTATTCCAGCATTTCCTAAATGTGTTGATAGTGTTCGCCTAAAGTCGTGTACTGTGAATTTTTCGACTTCGCTTATCCAATTAATACGTCCTTCCTTATTCTCAAAAACTCGCCGCAATGATTTGTCGACAGTGGTGTATAAAGTTGGCTTTTCCTTCGTTACAACTTGCAGCGACTGGCAGATATACCGGCTTTTACCTGACAGCATTTTTAGAATCTCAAAGCTGGTGGTTGTATCTTCATGCAGTGGTACCCGGTTCGATTCGTCATTTTTCGATAGTTCGATCGGAACCGTCCACGTTCTATTGGGTAAGTCCACATGACCCCTCTCTGCTTTTGCCAATTCGGAGACCCGCTGACCCGTCAAACAAAGAATTTTCAACATCTCCCTGACCTGAATACTAAATGGGGCTTCATCGATCAATAGCCAGAATTTCTTCAACTCCAATTTAGAGAGGTAGTGTTTTCTAGGCGTTTCCTTTCCTCCAACATGACGCTTTTTTATTCCCTCACTTGGATCGGTATCTATAATTTTTCTCCCAATGCACCAGCTTAAGAAAGATTTCATGGCACTTAAGGTGCGATTTGCCGAAACATTAGACCCACGTTTAACAATTTTATCAAGTATTGTTATCAGATGCCGTCCTTCGATCTCCCTTATTTTTAGGTCCCCAATTTCCCGCAGTATATCGCGGTCGAAGTATTCCGCTTGCTTGTATCCTGCTTTCAGAATTGGTTTTCCTTTGCCATCAACACCAAAAAGATACACCTGTTTATATTCATCGAACGCCTGTTGAACAGATAACTCTGTCTGCGCCTTAATTGCCTCGAACCGCTTCTCCAGGTTCAAATCAGCACCCTTTCGGATTTTTTGCCGCGCTTCATCGTATGCCTGTCTTGCATCCTTTAAAGAAATCTCCGGATATTTCCCAATAGTAAGCCGTTTAGCGTGACCACCTGGCGGTTTATATCGCAATATGAATGATTTTGTTCCATTGGGCCTGACTCGAACGTACAATCCTGGCTTATTGTTATCGGCTGCGTAATACTCTTTTGCGTCTGGTTTTAGGTTTTTAACACCGGGATCGTTTGAAAAACTTTTTGTCTCTGGCATCTTCCGGCCTCTTGATTGTTTTTTCTATGTCCTTTGACCACTTTTTTTGGTGTCCCAGGAATTTTCAGGGACACCTTCAGGACACCAAAATTCGTGGTTAGTCAAAAAACTTAATGGAACGTCTTGAACAATTGTTTCATATTTTATATAATAAATCAAACAGGTTAGGAATGTTATTTGAACTTTTTTGAGTGCTTAAAAAACGACATAAAACGAAGATATTCGAGGCTTAAAATCTCGTGTCCGTAAGGACGTGCCGGTTCGATTCCGGCTCCAGGTACCATGTTATTAGTAAAATTTCAGTAGGTTACAGTGGCAGTATACCTGAAAAAGATGGCCCGGAAGTGGCCCAGCGACTGTAAATCCGTTGAAATCAAGACTTAGCAAACTCCCCCTTTAGATTCAGCACTTTACGTTCCTGTTTCTTCCTGTTCTTTTTACGTAATTCCAGCACTGCTTCTGTCACCATAATGGATTCTTGTTCGGAAGGAATCAGGTAACGGTCGAATGCTTTTGAGCGGTGACCGGTTCCACCTCGTTTAATTTGTTCTGGCGTTAATACCCGACTAAGAGCTGTCACGGTGGTGTGTTTGGTTCCAGGATACAAGGTGATACCATTGATCTCCAGTTCTTTACAGGCTTTCTTCCACCACCTGAGCAGAGTATCTCTCCCAAATGGACTCCCCAGTGTCGTTCCTCTTCTCGGTTTAATATTCCGAAAGAAATACAGAGAACCACCTACTGATGAGATCCAATGATCTCTGAGCAGATGGGAGTGCTCTGGAGCGATATGCACATACTTCGGCTCACCTTCTTTCGGATGGGGAAAGAATAGTACATTCTGATCCAACCATATATTATGCTCTTCCAGTTTCCTGAGCTCACCTGGTCGAATCTTGGGATAGAATGAAAGAAATAGTACTGCTATCCAAATACGGGGATTGATATCGTAGAAAAGCTCTTTGATCTTATCAATGATCTTTTCCTGAACAGAAATATCAGTAATAGTTCGTAGTTTGGATTTAAAAGATATGGTTGGAAATTCCGGTAATTGTAATCCACTCCGTTTTTTCTCTCTGCGAACAACCCATTTCCAGAATCCCTGTAAATGACTTTTCCGTTCATTACGGGTTTTGGCTCCGACCGTCTTTATTTCTTTTTTGAGAGACTGAGCATTGTTCAAGAAGTCTTCTATCTCTGGTTCAGCCAGATTTTTAATATTCCGGTCTCCCCATTCTTTTGCAGCGAGATCGAGAGTACGTTTGATATCTTTGTAGTGTTTGAAGCCGATTTCTTCCTCTTTCTTGACTTGGAGGTATGCGTCAGCCAAAGTTTTGAAACCAAGAGGATTAGTAGCTTCATAATCCCTTGGATCATACTCATTCTCACCGTATTTATACCGCAACATCGACAGAAATTGCTCTGCCTCTTTATAGCTCTGGAAACGTCTACGGGTTTTCTTTCCGAACTTGACACGTACCTTATTGACTGTCGATACCTTTTTGCATTCCAGGTTTTGGCAGATGAAGGCAGATAAATTTTTATCATGTTCCAGCTTACCCCTGCACAACGGACAGCTTTCCGATGTGTATATATTTCCCATCATACAGATTCCTCCTGAATATGATGGCAGATTAATATGGTGGGGGTTAGCTGTCAAATTGTTCCTAGTTGGTTAAACTTTTTTCAACTCTAAAAATTTGATTTTTGGACAAAAAATCTCTATTGTTATTTCCGACAATTAATTCAAACCTAAGGATAGAAAATGGATAAAGAAGAAAGAGACCTTCAAATTTTGTTGTCTTTGCACCAGAATCTGCGTGCCAATCAGGAGCTATATGTTAATCAAAAATGGAAAACGATGCACTTTGCTTTTTTGCTATATGCAGGGCTTTACTTCATCCAGGATGCTTGCTGCTCGCCAACTGCCGAACCCTTTATAATCATACTTTTAGTTGTTGTGTTGATATCAAGTACCCTTCTTTTAATTCTTCATGACGGCTCATTGGCTACAGAGCGAGTAGCTGATTCAAGATTTCAAAAACACGAATTGATAAATAAGGCACATAAGCGCATGTACCGTGGCACATCTTCATGCAATAGATCTTGCCTGATACACTGGATATTCCAGGCATTAAACATAATGGGATTTGTTTCTGTTCTGGTTTTGATATTGGCATATTAAGTATTCCCGATCACTTAACAGTTTTCCCTTCGAGCAGCTGAATACAGTTATCGATTTGTTCAATGTCCGTGTCTTCAATTTCGATTATTCCACCCCTAGACCCCTTGACGTCTTGCTTTAATCCTTCAAGGAAATTGAGTGCAGCCTGGGTTGGTGTTATTTTATTGCCATGCATAGCAGGATCTCCGGAGCTGTTTGTTTTTGATTCGTAGATTTTACGATAAACGTCTTGCATGATTCCCCTATCCTCAATATCTAAAATTAGTCCAATGTATTATGGTTCCTTTGAAGCCACCTTTGAAGAACGTCACCATCTTGAGAATAGAAGAAAAACCATCATTTCTGGCCAACTTGATTGCTATCGCGGCATCTATAATACGTTGACCATCGATACACAGTTTGAATTCACCCTCAAACTCCGGACAGTAGAGTTCAAATGATTGCGTGGACCGACATTTATCGGTCTTGAAACAATGGTAATTCTTAGTCCGGACTCCAGTGGCAAAATGGATGGTTCGACCTGCATGCCATCGCTTTCCTCTATCAACTCGGATCGTATGAATCTTTGCTCCTGAGAGGATTGGCCGAACAAATTGAGGTTTAAACCCTAGTATCATGGTTCCTCCCCCTTCTTACCTTTCTCCTCCAGATACTCCCTCATCACCTTTCCAACCAGCTGGGCCGGGTACACCCCCTGCCGGGTCGCTTCGATTTGGATATCCATTTTCAACTGATCATCCAGCAGATAATTGGCTTGTTTCTTCTGAGAGTCCTTCGATTTTACAGGGGTCTCCTTTTCAGTCCGTTTCGATTTGGGCACCGGATTCACTGGACTTGACTTGACAAACTGTTTCGCTTTTTCTCTTCGTTCTAGCTTTTTTCCGAGATCCATGATCCTCCGTTATTTTAAGAATTGAACCATCTGGATTACGATCTCCAGGAGGTCATCAAGGGCTGCACCGGCCTGGATGCGATCATTCACAAATCGGGCGTTTTCCGAATATTCCTTCAACGTCTGACCGTTTTCAGAAAATTTTTCATATACTTTCCGGTACCTGAAAACAGCCTGCAAAGTGGTCTGCTGCAGGGGGTCGAATTTTGTGATGGTTTTCTCGACACTGGCATTGGGGTGAACAAAGGCCGGCAGCAGAACGATCTGCCCGCCTCTCTCATTAGCTTCGGCTGCATCTTCGAGCAAAGGAACCAGGTGATCCAGCAGTGAGTTCGCATCGAACTCGGACTCCTTGACCGGAATGATCACCAGATCGGAGTAAACCAGAGCGGTTCTTGTTTTTCCGCCAGCCTCGCTTTCACCCGGGCAATCGATAAAGACGTTGGTAAACCGGTTGACATAGTCCTCCAGGATATCAGGAGTCAATTCCTCATTGCCATAAAACTCGACTCTTGGATCATTGTTTTTTTGGTCATTAAATATCAACTTCCGTTCTATGTACCAATTCCAGATAGACCCCTGCGGATCCTGGTCAATAATACAACTGTTGTTGAAAAGAGAGCACAGACACAATGTCAATGTCGATTTGCCGATCCCTCCCTTTGGATTCACTATTGAAATTATCTTTCCCATCTCGTTCTCCTGTTGTTATTAGATTCCATTGTCAAGAAACTCCATTACTTCATCCCAGCAGCTGCTGGTCTTCCGGAGAAGTCGGACATGCTCTTCTTGAAGTTTTTCCTGCTCTTTAAAAAGGTCTAGATCTCTATACCTATCGACATAATCCTGAATCAAGGACATGAGCACCTCCGGATCCAGCGCATCCAGTTCCCACGAGCTCCGGCCGAACCGTTTGATATAGCCTTTTGCTCTGGAGTCTTTGAGCTTGGTCGGGTTGGGAGGAGGATCGTACTCTTCAACCTGATCCATATTCAGCGCCACCCGCACCACCTCAACATCAGATTCGAAGATCTCCAGCCGATCCAGGTTATCCCGGGTCATGTCGATTCCGGATGGATCATGATCCCCCAGGTGAAGGACAATCACTTGATTGACATCATAGTTTTGGATCCGCATGGCAGCTCGCCACATTTCCGACTGACTGACATACCCCTTACAGGCGAAAAAAGGCACATCCAGGCGATTGCAGATTTTTTCGACCACACCGACCAGCGCTTCTTTTTCAACCCAGACCTCCACCCGGTATTCCTGGTCTTCCCACTTATCAAGTGCATATCTATAAATATTACCTCTAATAATCTCAGCCGGGGCATCATAGTGATAAATGCTCATCAGATTCCGGGTCCGATCCACCATCTGATTCCAGTCCAGGCATCCAGCCAGCCTTGCATCGTTCAGGATACTGCCCAGCCGTTTATATGACTTTTCATTATTGGGGATGATGTCCCGAGCGACAAACTGGTAGTACAGTTGTCGGAGGGTAAGGTCGAATCCCTTGTCCGCATACTCATCACATATCTGATCGGCAATATCGATCAGTCGACGCGATGATGCACGAAACTTTCGCTCGACATAGCAGATCTTAGGCATTGAACCCCCATGCGAAAGCTCCGGAACTGCTGGAATAATAATTCTTGAATCCCTGTTCATTGACCGGATTAAAATCTGTCTTTTCCCCTTGCGATTCAAGCACTTCGATTTTCCCTCCCTTTTTTGAAAATTCTTCCATCGCTGTTTGGATCTCCTTTCTGGAGATTCGAAACCGTTCTTTTTTTGCCATCACCCCTCCAGTGAATTGTTATTAAAACGACCGTGTCCGTATTCTTTCTTCCTGGTTCGGTCAATATAGTTCAGGGATCCCGGCATTTCATGGTAAACCGGGAAGACATGAACGCTGTTTCCAAATAGCCAGGCATCAAAATGAAGATCCATTCCTCTGCTTCGGATCTCATCCAATACCTGCTTCTGCAGAGCATTGGCCTCATCTGCTGAATTGCAGTTGTGGTGTTGGGAAATACCCTGCATAACAAAATCGGTCAATTTGACATGGACATGCGAGGAAGAGGACCTGGCCAGCAGCTTCACGACCGCATATTCCTTGTGCTTTGCAACGAAATACTGCCGAGCTCTTTCCATGGCGGTTCCCAGGTCTGGCGCATTCAGTTTTATTTGTCTTCTTTTACTCACTGAAAGACATTGAATCAGGAATAAGCAATCTGCCATTTTCCTCCTCCAAATAAGTTGACCTTCATTTTTTTTGTAATCTTGTAACCTGGCCTGAAAACGATACATGCAAGCCTTTTTTTTCAGTAGCTTAGCAGGTTACAAAAAGTTGTAACTTTTCTACAAAAATTTGTAAACGTATTGAAATTATAAGCAAAAATAGACCTTGATTTTGTAACCTTTTTGTAACTTTTTTTGTAACCTGATTACAGTTTGATTACAGAAAAGTTACAAACCAAAATATGACTTACTATTCTGATATTATATATTTAAAGGATATATATTCTTATAAGGTTACAAAATTACACGTTTTTAAAAAATAATCTAAATTTGAACATTCACTCCTTCCTCCCTATGGCCGTTGAAAAACCCAGCAGCGCTTCGATTTCTCTGAAGTTTTTGAATTAACAACCTTATTCTCTTGAATGAACTTATATTTTTTACTATTCCGCAAATTACGTTTTAGACGCTTAATATCCCGGAAACTGTCTCCAATTGACCGTTTGCCGCAGATAGAAACAAAATCATTGATATTCACGGCAATAAACTCGTCCGGATTAGCTGAGTGATTTATGTTTCGATCGTCAATTTCCAAATCCAAAAAAGTATCGAAAAACTGTTGGACGACCCATGAGTCCTCCGAGGTATCTTCCTGCCTTTCGACAGCCTTATTTAGGATAAATATCTTGTATTGCTCCAGGAGCTTGTTATCGAAAGGCGGGAGCAGCTGCTTGAGAACACAGCCGGCTGCATACAGAAAAGAAAAATTCTCAACGATCCGGTGGTTATTGAGGGCTCCCTTTGGATGATTCCGGGAGCGCTCCTTCATGAACTGGATTCCTTCCTGGTTATAGGCAACCAGATCCTTCAGGATCGAAACCCGGTTTGAAAGAACGTGGTGCCTGAATCCGCAGAGCTTATCAATCTCCCAGCTGCTGATCCGATCAGCGCTCTGCAGTCCGTCTTCGGTAAAGTGGTCCTTGGTAAACAAAAACTCACAGAACCGCTCTCGAATGGCCGTGGTTCCGTCAATTTTTTCGTTCTGGCCAATAATTATTGTGGACTTGAATTTTGGCTTTATATTATCGTTACCGGCTGTTTTCTTAGCCTTGGTCCGTAAAATGGCACCATCATCATAGAGTCCTTTAATGTTTTCAAAGTTGAATTTTGGGGTCATCCTCTTTTTGTCGTCCTCCTTTTCGGGTGTCTCAATGAGCACGGTGGGAATGTTGGAGCCTTGGGCCAGCTCAGCATATAAGCCGAGAAGTGTGCTCGCTTCGTTCAAGGGGACTCCTTCATGACGATCCCTGCAGATCAGTTTCCAAAGAAACTTGAACATGGTTGATTTTCCGGTACCGGGAATGCCGACAGCAGCAAAAAATGGATGGTGACCGAATTTAGCGCGGAGCTGCTCGGCAAACAGACTACTCAGCCAGAAGGAAAGCGCCGCGATTCCGTTTAATCGAAAATATATAAAATAGTCCTTGAACCAATCGTGGTGGAACTGCTCTGAAAAAGTCAGTTTTTCTGCATAGGACGTTTTAACCTTCAACTGACCCGGTAAGGTGAAATATTCATAATCGTTCGGCTTGTGGGGCGTGCCCTCTTTATCATATGCAACTTCCTTGAATACATAGGCCTTGGTCGCTGGATCATAACCACCCCAGGGCAGGAGTTTGACTGTGTCGATCTTCTGGCGGAAACCGTCCAGAAGAAACGTGTCCAGCCAGAAAGCGCTACCGCTGAAAAGAGCTCCTGAGTATTTGTTCAGCATGATTTTCTTGAAATGATCCCGGGAAGCCAGGCTGGCAGCATCAATGGAGAAATTGGAAGGGGTTTCATTCTCCTTATGTGATCGAAAAAAATAGGACCTGAGGTCTTCCAGATCATTTATTTCGCAGTACAGAAAGCTTAGGGAGAAATTGGACAAGGCCTTGATTTTAACATTTTGCAGAGTTGTATTTTTGGTCTCCTTTTCGCTGGGATCCTCTCCAAGCTCAGCTAGGTCGGCATAAAGCTTTTCACCCGGTTCCCACCCCCACATACCTTTATTAAAACTAAAGGCAAATATACTGGCTCGCCGCTTCTTTGATAGCTGGTACCCATAATCCCGGACGGTTTTGGCTGTCAGCAGACGGCCTCGCCAGAAGAATAAGTCAAATGCCTCCTCGTCCAGTTTTCCGGCTTTCAATAGGTCGTTCCAGTCTCTGCCAATTGGCGGAAAAGCATACTCATGCTTCTCCCCGTTCTGGCCAAGAAATCCAGCCAGGCGAATAGCGGCATCCAGACCGGCATTTTTCCCAGTCCTGGGATTGATTGGGTCATTATCAAAAGCAATTACCCAGGTGATACCCTTCCCTTTATGCTGCTCTATGACTTTGCTGGGAAGGTTGTTGGTGGAGAGGGTTGCAATCGATACCAGTCCGCTCTGTATCAGAGACAGGGAGTTGAATATGCCTTCCGTGATCCAGATTCGTTTGACTTCGTCCCAGTTGACCATGGGAGGTTCCCAGCATAGCCCCTTGTATGAAACCGGTGCAAAATTCGCCTTATGCTTTTGAGAGCAATCGATGAAGCGTTCCCAGTATATCGATTTGTCTTCTGTCAAAAAAAACCGGGTTGTATAGTACCATTTGTTGTCGGTTTTAGATTTGGCAGACTCTTGGGAGAACAAGCCTTTTAAATCCTTGATCTCAAACCCTCGTCGTTGCAGATAATTTTTCGCTCTACCTAGGGGATCCTGCGGATCTGGCCCATGCTGATCACAGAGAGCCTGATATATCCCCGGATAATGGTCTTCAACTTTCACTGAGAATCCACAGGAGTTCGTGTGATTACACTGTATGGTCGATAAACCTGAGCCTACCCAGAGAGAATCTTTTCCGCATTTGGGATTAGGGCATTTTCCATACTGATATCCTCCACCCGGGCTTTTCTTAAATCCGATCGCATTGTCCCCTTCCAGCCATTTTCTCTTCTCCGCTTGCCAAACTTCCTTCGGAAATTTCATCGCGTCCTTTTATTAGAATTCGCATTGATTGATAGATGTGGGGCCAGCTCCATCCGGCTTGTAAAAGCTGGGCTTGATCGGGCGAAAATAATGCTCGTGTTCGGGGGGCACGTAGATGAGTGCAAAACCCTCAAAAGCAGAAATTCCATGAACCCCCTTATATTCTTCTTCCAGTTCTTTAATTTCTTGCTTTGTTCGTTCGGCCTGCGGGGCATCTTCGACTACCACTCCAATCTCATAGAAGGTGACAAGATCGGTTAATCCAACTTCTAGCGGCCGGAAGCATGGGTCGACTTCAAGTTGCTTGTAAGCACCAAGCAGGGTATACACTAACACCGGCTCCACTGGGGCAAGTACGCAGTGCTTCAAGTAAAGAACAATTTTCATAAAACTCCTGTCATTTTTTGTTCTGCAGTTTGCTTAATTGCCAGGTTTAAGACCTGTGTAATTCTCATCAGATCATCGATCTCTTTTTGGAGGCCGATAAACTCATTGAAATCAATCACGCCGTCCTGAGTTGCCTCCAAGAGTGCAGCTGACAGTTCCCCCATCTCTTTTGCGACTTTTGCCATCAACTCGAAAAGGGATTCCTTTGTTAACTCCGCCCGTGGCCGTTTCACGCAAAGGTACCCATACCGATCATTCAGCCAATCAAGAAACGGCTCCGGATTTCCTGATTCGTCCATTATCCGGATCACGAGCTCCAGCTTCCTGGGGGAGCGTTCCTGGTTGTCATTAACCCGGTTCATCATGTCCTGGTAATCAGTTCCCATGGTTATCGCGATGGCGGGAGCACCTTCTTTCTTCATCACCAGGTGCATGACTTCGGTGATTTTTCGGTAATCCTTGTTCGATAAGTACTTAAATAACTTGGGTTTTAAAGGTTTCATAACGTGATTTCCCTCCCTGTTTAAATGGTTTAAAAAAATGCTGAAAAAACAGCAAAATTCTGCTAAACGTAGAAATATCTGGACCCCTGTCTACATGTGAAAATCAGCTTGATTAACTGCTGCAGGCGTCAGCTTTACCCTTGCTCCTTGACAAAGGGTGCCGGTCTTTGTGGCTTCCCAACGGTTGGTCATCGGGATCGCTTCTCTGATTTTGGCTTCGCAGCACAAGCACTCATAATGGCTGGTGGACATTCGAATCATGGAATGTCCGTTGCTGATCGCTTCTTTAAGCAGTCTTGTTTTCATAAGTGATCTCCTTATTTTGATTGAGATTTAAAATCTGGTTGTGTATCGTTTGAAAAATCCTAATTCAATCCAATCATTGAAAAAATCTAATCAACTACTGAAAAAAGGAAATCGTTATGATGATCTATGATTCCCCGGATGAAAAAGACCACACATGTCACATGTGCGGGAAAAATAAAGCAAACGCCTTTTGGAATGGCGAACAGCAGTTTTTTGTTTGTCGAAATTGTGCCGTTGAAAAACTCCCGGAGCTGATAGCCGATGCGGTTGT
>Ga0075122_10002050_pt1 | contig 13638 bp, 16 predicted proteins | sample AntAceMetag02UKB_FD_69790 | JGI IMG/M metagenome (GOLD analysis project Ga0075122, IMG submission 69790) | Saline lake microbial communities from Ace Lake, Antarctica - Antarctic Ace Lake Metagenome 02UKB | ecosystem: Environmental > Aquatic > Non-marine Saline and Alkaline > Saline | place... | reverse complement strand
TCCTGTAGAAACTGTGATATTCCCACTAGTTATTGCTAAACTATCTATCGAAATAGCTCCTGAACTATCTATAATCCTAGTGCCATCTATCCAAAGTTCATTTACATTTATTTTCTCAGTTCCATCCGTATATCCATCAAGCAAGGCATTATAGTTCGCCATAATCTTAGATGCTGATATTAGTTGCCTAGCTGCGAATGTATAAGGTAATGAAGGAAACTCTGCGGCTATTCCTGTATATGCTTGAAATAGTAATAGAGATCCTATTAATAACTTCTTGAGTATATTTTTCATATTAATCTCCTTAATCTAAAATTACATAATTTATAGAAGTTGCAGAAGCACAATACACACTAAATATGCTTCCATTAGTTATGCTTGCTGGATAGAAATCAATAGACGATTTATTTTCTATAATTATATCTGTTGCGTCGGCCGTAGGACCAAACGCTATATAGGCATCTGCTCCAATGTTCCATACCCTCAACATACCAGATTGATTTGCAGTAGCTACTACAGAGCTTGCACTAACATCCATCTGCTCTATTGTCCACTCTCGATCTGAATGTCTTCCAAATAATGCAAATGATGGTGTTGCTAAACAAAATACTAATAAAAATAATAGTGCTATCTTTTTCATCTTAATCTCCTTTTTAGTGTTATTATACCAATTTTACTAGGTCTTTAAACCACGTTGCCACCCTGGACCTTCTTTATATTTAGTCTGAGTTACTGTCTGGTCATGTACTCTTGTATCGTGTAGTTTGGCTATTCTTCCACCTTTTCCATCAGCATTAGTATCACTATATGCATAATAAGTTCCAGTATAAGAACATCTAACCCTTGCTCCCTTTGATATTAATCCTACCATTCTGCTATGAGTTGACATTTTTTACTCCATTTTACACTATAATATTTTCATATCCATATAAGCTATTCTTCTCGAACATCGGAGGAACTATTGAAAAAAGACATTCAACGACAATACCTGCTCCTTCTGCTCTATGTATCCATCTCTCTATACAAGGTCGTTCATACTGATATTCTTCAATAAGCATGTTCTTACCCCATACCTCAATGCCATAAAGTCTAATTCTTTCATACCCTTCTACTATTGCTAACGCTATCATATACGGTATTGAACTAGAAAAATCTGCAACGCCTGATATATTTATTGCATCTCTTAGTGGATAAGTGTCTATCTTTCTGATTACCGTACCTTTTGGTTCTTTTACATCATAATTAAACATCGGTTTTCCATTTGTTTCTTCTAAATTAAACTCTTTAATAGATACACCTGTCATATCAGGATTACTCTTAAAAGCATCTAAGAATGTTACTGTATCCCTATCTGCTAATTTTGTTGATGATACTATAATATGCGGATTATGCATTAAAAATAGTTTGTCTATACGACCATAAACATATGCATTATTTGATCCCCATCTATCTATGTTGGTAGGGGCTTTGCTTGCGCTATACCCCATACCGAGTATTGCTAATTCTTTACACATATACTATTCCTTATGAAGATTGCGTACCTATAAGTTTGCCTGTTTCTGCATCAGCATTAACACCATAATTTTCATATAGCTGACAATCATTAACTGCTGTAATCCAAGTAACCTGACTATCTGTTGCTACTCTACAAGTATTATTCTTGATTGTTCCATCAGTAGTTGCTACCAATTGAATATTAACATCAACTGCATTTAGATTATCAAGGTTATTTCCAACGATTAAAATGTCTGTCGCGACACCAGTACTAGCTGCTAGTGATGTATTATCGATATTAGCAATTGAATAATCACCTACGATATCACAATCAATAATTGAAACATCTTCTGCGCCATAAAATTCGATACATGCTGTTGCACCAGCTGTTAGCTGTCTTGCCTTACATCCTGAAATAGTCAGCCTATCGGCATTAGCATCTGCAACAACAAACGCAACTGATTGATAAGATGATGTATCTCTGAAATCACAATTAACAATGCTACAATCAGCAGCATCTACATCAATTGGTCCTACAAGAGCATCTACACCTGCGATAAAAATTATATTCTCTAAAGTTACATTCGCTGCATCAACTTGTAAGTCTGCACCTGTTGACGTTCCGAACGTAATACGTGGTCTATTATTACCATTACCTAAACCTATGATTGAAACTCCTGCTATATCGGCTGTGATTCCACCGCCTGTAGAAATTGTTTCGCTGTGACCAGGCATTACATATATAACATCGCCTCTATCAGCGACACATAAATTAATAGCTGCATCAATCGTAGCTAAAGGTCTTCCTACTTGATCGCCTTTATTACTATCGCTTGAATTTTCTGTACTTGAACTGACAAAAAATACTTTGCCTGTTATTACTTTGCTTGGATTACCTATGACTGGAACACCAAAACTTGAAACTCCATTTGGAAAATTTGTTAATCCCATGTCTTTCTCCTTTATTAGAAAACACATCCTCTTTCGAGAACAGGATTTTGTTAATTACCCCCGACTAGGTCGGGGGCATTGTTTATTGATTAACCACCTTGAGAACCATATGATCCTGCTTGGTCAAAGAACATTGTTGCATGAGCTGTCATACCACGCTCAACTAAGTTATTAGTTGGGTTATCTATGTAGCTATCAAACTTCGTAGATTGTGATGTGATCAAACTCCTTGTGCAAACGTCACTATCAACTACATAAGCATCTCCATCACTAAAATAGTGATTCAAGTTAGGCTTAATATTGTAGTCTTTAATAACATTATGAGTATTGTTAGCACTTTCTGGATCATTAACTGTTTTTAACAACTCAGGTAATGTGAAAATGTTACTATAAGCAATATGTATCTTTCTTGGCATTATGCTTAACGGTATACTCGCTTCCATTGTAGCTTGAGTCATTTCGATGAAAGCATCCTCAACTGCATCTCTACCTAAATCTACTGAAGCCAATAGATTATCATAAGTAGAACTATCTGATCTCCAAGTATGACTTGCACTAAAATACTGCTCATCATCGTATCCAGTTGATCCACCACTGAATCCGTTATTGATAATATTAGCACTATCGTACTCTTTGATTAACTTCATAGAACGTGCATTATACTGTCCTATTTGATTCATAAAAGCTGCATTCTTAATAACATATTTACGTTGTTCCCAAGTGATTGGCATCTCAACAGCATACGTTTTCTGTATAGCTGATTCAATGTTACCTTCATAAATACGTTTCTGCTTACTTACATCTCCTTCTTCCTTCACACTTGCTGACCCTTCACCTTCATAACGGATTCTCTTTTCGACTTTTAAATCGGTTTTAGATGTCTCCACTATAGATGTAAACTCATCAGGCCAAGTCTTGAAGGCTGCTGCTGTAAATATCTTTAGATTTTTTGAAATCTCCAGGGAAAAATCTGGAAACATGGTTGTATTCATTACCATAATAACAGCTCCTTTCTAAGCGATTACACCATATAGATGTTTGAGATTATTAATTCTACATTCGACTTTAGCATATACTCCTGCGATTGATTCTTTTCCATCTTCTTCTGCTGCCAATCTAACAATTTTAATAGCATCATTAGCATGGGTAGCTGAATCGATGTATTGGACACCAGTTGTACCAGCCACATCAAAACAAGCTGCACTTGATCTCGTAGTATATGGATCTGCTGCTGCGTATTCAGAACTTTGAGCTATAAAAACTTCGTTCGGATTATCCCAAACTCCAATTTTATCCCCTGCTTCTGCTGTAGTCTTAACGAATCCTGTATCAGGATCAATCATGTTTGTTGCTGCTACTCCTACGATTGGACTACCATCCCCTATTACTAGAGAACCGGCACTATCCATAGATACCATATCTCCTGCAACAATTACTTGTGCAGCAGTTACCGGATACCATGTAACAGAAGCATCTTTAATATTTTTAGGTTTAAAACCTACTGGTCTATTTGTATTAGCCATAACCATAACTCCTTTCGTTTAATTAATTTATTAACCCGAACTGATTATAGTTGACCGTTGCTTTCTATATTCAAATATCATCAAGTGTTAATGGTGTAGTGGCCTTTACAGTTTTACCTACATTACCTTCGTTCACCATCTTTGATAACTTTGCTACTGCTGCATCTATCTCATCTGGATTGTTCCCAATTTGATTTAGACTATCAATATGTTCTTGTGCTTCCGCTGATGTATAATTCTTATTTTTTTCTAAATGTTCTTTAGCTATTGATTGTTCTGCCTTATTAGATGCTGCATATCCTTGAATACTTCCTTCGGGATTATCTGTAGACATTTTAGCTAACTGCTCTGATTTCTCTTGTCTCTTATCGGCCATGTTACTGGTTCTAACCATATTCTCCATGACCATTTTTGCCTTTTTTAGCTTGAACTGTGCTTTCTCGGCATAACACAAAATATAATCTTTTACAGTATAACTATCTTCATCTGGTGAATCATCCCTTGCAACTGTCAACCACGCTTTACCTGTTCGTTGGTTAGCCTTGATATTTTTCTTCGATAAAACAGTCCATCCATCGTTGTATATAGTTGTTCCACTTCTGACGTTGTTTTTCTTGCTATTCCATCGAAAAACGTATGGACACTTTTTAACAGTTTCGTGATTGTTTAATCTACTATCAACTCCAAATACAAAAACTTTGAATCTCCCACCTTTTTTACGAGATGAGATATCGCCTAACTGCTTTGCTAATGGACCGTAAATTTCTTCTAGGGATTCTTCTTCTTCTAAATTTTCTTTATCATTCTTATTATCACTTAGTGCCCCATTAAGCGGTTTAAGAGTATTTTTAGATACTTCAGGCAACTTTGGTACTTCTCCTGATGCAATCATCTCTTTTAGCTTAATCTCAGCTTTTGCCTTACCGTTGCCGATAGACTTGTTATTATAATAGTACCACGCATTTTTCTTTTCTACTAATTTACTCTCTACATATAAATCTAATTCTGTTTTTTGTTCTGTCATTTTCTTATCCTTTCTAATCATCCATTGTCATTGCACCGGTATTTTCCCAATTTGTTACTTTGCTGTTAATGTCTTTCAATAACGCTTTACTATTAATCCCTTGCGATATGACCATATTGAAATCATCTTTGTTCATTGCACTTTCTTTCTTAGTAGGAGCTTGATAACCTTTATTACCAGGAGTAGCAAACTTCTGTCTAATCGTAGATTGTTCCTTTTTAACTTCGATACCATCTACTTTTAATGACATTACAGCTCTTTCAATGAGGTCTTTTTGTTGCTTCGGATCTCCTTTGCCACCGTTGTAATTAACATTAGTATATATATTTTGGTTTTTCTCATATATCTCTGACATCTTTTTAAACAAAGGGGACTCTGCATCATCAGCATCAGGATATTCTGCTATATTATCGCCATACTCTCGCGTTACTTGGGCAACGCTCTTAGAAGGGGTTGCTTCCTGTATGATCTCTTGCTTCTTAATTTCTTCTTGTTTTGGAGTTAATGATTTTTTGAAATCATCAAATTTCCTATCACTCTTTAGATCCCTTAAATCATCTTTAAGTGGAGCTACATTTTCCTGAAGTTCTCTGTAATATTCCTGATCATCTATATCACCGTTACGATGTCGTTTAAGAATTTCATTCTCTGTTTCCGATATCTTATCATCAAGTAACGCTATTTGATCTGGACCTTCTACTTCTTTCTCTATTCTAGTAATTTGTCCTGTTTCTTTATCATACTTGCCTGTTCCTGATCCTTCTATAAACGCTATTGCCTGTGCTGCTTGAACAGCTGCTTCATCTCGTTCTGCCTTAACACTTGTAGCACCAGATAATTGGCTTTGTATATTTGAGTTTGCTTCTTGTAAACTTGCAACCATTTCTTTTAATTGTGCTACGTCTGGGTTTGGTTCTGCATCTCCACTACCTTGATCTACATCAACATCATTTATTATTCCTTCAACTCCATCAATTACATCATCATTTTCCATTCTTTTATCCTTTCTCCATTTTCTGTAAGACTTCTTCTAATATTTCTTTCGTTCTATCTAAGGCTTTTGCTTCTATCTGTAAATCATTCACTAGTTCACTTGTCTTAGCTCCTTCTCTGCTTATAACTGTCATAAACTGTAAGGCTTCTTTTGTCTTCATTTCTTCAATTATAGATTCTGAATGACCTCTAGCATACTCAATTATTTTTGCGTAACTCAATTATCACTTCCTTTCTTTATATGTTTATACCTGGGCTAATTGTTGTTGCTTGTTGCCCTACGTCTGCCTCTGTTATTCCTGCTGATAAATCAGGCACTTCTTGACCACCGCTAGGGCTTGGTATACCTGCTCCTTGTTGACCTTGTGGTATTTGTGGTTCTTTTCCTTGAACCTTTTCTATAACATTATCATAGCTAAAATGATCTAATAGCTTTTTAACTACCTGAAACTCGCTTATCTGTACTTGTGCGCCTGTCTCATCAACCATAAGATGTGGTGTTCCGTCTGCATTATTTATAAATCCACCATCCATCAATAACTGTGTTATCTGCATAGATTGTTGTTTCTCAATAGCTTTCTTGTTATATATATCCGCTGCATCAAGTTTAAAGTTTAAACCGTCTACAAACAGCTCTTCTGGTGCAATATCAATCCTTTTATCAGTAATACTATACTTTCCTTCTGGATTATCTTTTTCTTCATTGATATCATTTAGTACCTGTTGAGCTTGATTATTATCATTGATTCTATATGCTTGCATCTTCATCGCTATGTTAGATTTCATGTTAAGCATATTATAGATATACATTCTTTCAAGCATCTTATTAAATATATTATTAGTTCTGAGGCCTACCTTATTAACTGATTTCTGCATTTCACTAATCATTGATGTAAATTCTGTCGCTGAAGGATTAGGAGCAACTTTTTCTCCTGTTGGACCTTTACGAGTTGTCTTATCAAATTCTGCTTGGTATAAATTGAATACATCTTGCATCGCTGTTAACGTATCAAGTTTAGGATGTAACCATTGAATTACATCGTTTACACTTCTACCCTTCATATTCTTGAGCTTCATTATAGTTCTTGGAGTAAGCTCTTTAAGAGTTGTTTCATCTCTGAATACATCTGGATCAATAATCATTACCCCCCAAAGTGCCAAGTTTAGGATATCAACACTATGCCCTGTTAGGTTATTAAGCATTGTCTGCATAGGTAAAACTAATTCAGGTAAGCCAATTCCTGCAATGTCTCCATCTTTCCTAACAAAGTTATCATATAAGTATGGATTACCACTAACATACGGTGTTTGCTGTATTCCTATACTCATTAAATCTTCATCATTATCACCCTCTGAGAGATTAACTTGAGTTATCATGCACTTATAAACTCTCTTTTTTCCACCTGCAAGCGATAATGTTAACGGTATCATATGTGATTCATGTATTGTAATGTCTCCGTCTATATCCCATAGATCCTGATTCTCCATTTCAGGCTGATCCGAGTCTTGACCTTGTTCCTCATAATTAATTTCTTTTGTCCTTACTGTTGATGATCCTATATCCTTGAGATGCTTTGATAGAAGTTTTAACGCTTTAATGTCATACTTTGGATTCTCTACTGGATTGCCATCTGCATCAAACACTACCTCTAATAACTCATGGAAAGTTGTGTTTATCTTCTCAGTAACCCATGGCATACCATGTTTAGGGAATATCATCATGCGTGGATCTACTGGATTAAACCTATATACATCTTCTTGCTCTAAACCAAATTTATACTTAGATGCAACTCCGCCTTCTTCTGCTTCATCACCCTTACACAGTTTATAGTCTCCTGTAGGTCCCCAATCATCTTTGAGTACGAACATTCCTGTATTAATACCTTGCGTTAGAAAATCCTCTATCTTATCTTTAAACTTAGATTTATGTAAACATGACTTTAGAAAAGATTTAATGATATCGTGCTTTTTGAAATAGTATGTGCTTTTTTCTGCTGTATTCTTTTGTGTGAATAGAAACCTCGTAAATGATCTTAGAAATCCCATATGCTTCTCATCATCTACCTCGGTAATCTCAAGCCTCTTAGTTAAAAACTGTTCAAGTGTATCTCCTACATCTTCAATAACTAAATCATCTACTATATTCTCAAACATCAAATATAGATCATCTGACCAATCTTCTACTGCATTAAAAGTTTCCGGAAAGAATACATTTGCTAAACTCTTGTTATCATTAGCAACACTAGTATCATTGTAGTATTGTTTGATATTGTTCTGTATAGTCTCTATTCTTTTTTTTGTATAACCCTTTACGCTCGTATGCCTTTTTTCTACAGCAACCTTTGCTTGACCAGCTAATTCTCTTGTCATTGGCAAACTTCCATCTGAAAAGTTAACATCTACATCTACTAACTGTGTTTCGAATACTGTATCATTTGTGTATTCTTCTTCTGCATTTACATTCTGATCAACTAAATTATTTATATCATCCATTGAATTTCGTGGATTCATGCTACCGCCACCCTTATTTGCCTTGCTTGGATTGCCTTTTTCGCCACCTAGAGGAACTTTGTTACCCATAGCACTCTCCTTTTAGTTTATTTATCTTCTACTTCATTTTTGCCTATTATCATTACGCTAGTCTGAAGCATAGATATTGCTGCACTCGCTGCATTCTTGATTGCATATACTACTACTTTGGTAGGATCAATTATGTTTAACTTATACATATCAACAAAAACCTTACCTCTAATATCATAGCCCTTTTTATTATCGTACAATATTGCTGATATTATGCTTTGCCAATCTTCCCTTTTAGCATTCTTTAATATTACTTCTGTCGGATACTTTAGACAGTCCATTACTAATCTATACCCAAATGAATGATCTTCTCTATCCAATCTGGTTCTTGATTCTAACATCGCGACTCCACCACCACGAACATATCCCATTTCTTGTGCTGATTTACATGCCCGAACAGCATCATCAACCCTAAATAGTGTTTCTGATTGTTCGGTAAGATTTCTACCACCAACCTTGATAGTAGCTACTCCACCTGATAATTTTGCTATGCTTTCTTCTATTAAATCTTTTTTATACTTATCTTCAGTTGTCTTCAACTCTTCTTTTAATAGCTTAACTCTTTTATCTGCTTCATCTGAAAACCCTGTTATCAATGTCTTCTCAGGATAACTTGTTATAGTGTCACATGTTCCTAGTTGTCCAATGTTTAGCTTATCTATCTGATATCCACTACTTTGAGATACAAATAACGATCCTGTTGCAGCAGCCAAATCTTCCATAATCATTCTATTCTTCTCAGGCTTTAAATCTACAGTTGGCTTTATATGAACCATAAAGAACTGACCACCTTCTTTATCAGTAATGTTTCTTTTCATCATTTGCAATACATCACCACTAATCTGTGGGGCAATTAGCACTATCTTAGGATTCTTCTCAATCGCACATAGTTCTGTAAGTATTGGGAGTAACGTATTACCACTCGCTATTATCTGATCAGTAACAATTATGTATGGACTCTCTAAGTGCATTATAGTATCTTTATTTGCAAACTCTCTCGCAAGTATCCCTATATTAAGCTGATATCCATCTTGATATTCTACTTCATGCTCATCGCTCAATGATCTTTCCTGGAATACTAAACCATGCTTACCAGTCTTATGTACCGCTTCTGCTATCTTATCCGCTAAATCTCTATCGTTATTGGTAGATACTCTAGCTATGCTCCTTAAATCATTAAGCGTTACATTTGATTTACAATTATTCTTAATATCCTTTACGACATCTTCAACTGCTCTTTTAATACCATTGATTATTTCATTAGGCTGATAACCTGCTGATATTAATTTCCTTCCTTCTTTGAATATCTTGTATGTAAGTATTGATGTTAATGTTGTTCCATCACCAGTTTCAATTACTTGCTTTCTTGCTGCTTGGATAACAAACTGCGCCCCATTATTCTTAGCTTGATCTTCAAAGGCTATCATTGAGGCTACACTTACACCATCTTTAGTAACTATAGGGTATGGGATCTTCTCATCTTCCTCATACATTACAAGTTGACCTGCTGGCCCCATTGTCCGACCAACCGCTTCATGTACTGCAAATACTCCTTGCTCTAACCTATTAAGCATCTCTTCATCATAAATTATTTCTTTTGGTATTAATTCATATGTCATAGTCTCGCTGTCCTCGCATTGTTTCTGTATTCTCGTTGCTGTTTTTCTATCTTCTGTGCTTTGTCTTCTGTTACTTTTACTTCATCATCGTGTGAATCTGGGCAAATATTTTCATAGTAGCATTCTTCACAATTATTATCGCAGTCCATTTTAACACCTCATAAGTATTGATTTCTTATCAACTATTATTAGTTTTAAATCTTTTATCTCTATCATCATTCTAGGATCGAAGTAAACTTCATCGCCTACCCCAATCCCTAATTCTTTAACTGTTTCTTCATTAACCATCTTAACTCGACCTTTAGAACTTGATGGTATATAGAAGTCCTCATTGATGTTTAACGCTTTCTCAAGAGTACATCTATCATCTATAGGTTCTAACGCTACATCATCTTTATGATATAACCTCATTTATAATTCCTCTACATTGTTAGTCGGATATTGAATTAAGTTGCTTTGACCTTTTGCAATCTCTGCATATAGACTACAAGCATTATCTGACATATTTGTTGTAGGTCTTAATCTTCCTTGTCCTGGGGGATTCCCATAACAGTATCCAGTTTTAGGAGGTTTCCCTGCATATCTCCCTTTTTGTTCTTTGTAATAGCAATATTTACATGTACCACATATTTTCTGAGCCATAATGATTCATCCTTTCTTTGTGCATATTAAAATTTTGTTTGGATTTTTGTTCACAGTTATTTTTCCATATCTATTATTTATTCTCAAAACTCTATACTAAAGAGAATATCATGGATATTTAAAAACTCAAAATAACAGTTATTTTTTGATTGGTACTGGAATATACTTGGAATATTTATCTGTATCATAAAGATCGCTATCGTCTGAAGGTTTCCATTGTTCCCACTTAACACACCACGAATCAGGCTTACAAGTCCTATTGCTATATATGCACTGACCATGTTTATCTTCCCTATACTCTAACCTAAAGTTCTGGCATATCTTACATTGTTGGAATTGTTTTCTATCTATCCAAGGATAAAAAGCATGAAATGTTTCGTTCTGTAATAGGTAATACCCTATAGCTAATGTAATTACTCTATCGTCATAACAGCCTTCTTCTGCCTCGGCCTTACCATTTGGATGTATTACAAAAGATAATAGCTCTTCCATGTCCTCTTTATTCAAATATGGTATATGTTTCTTGAGTATTGCTTTCGCTAGTGAATTTATTACCATTGGTCTAGTCTTACTAGTTGTTCTCCATCCAAGCCTTCTATTGGGATCTTTAAAATCTTCATCCGGAGATGGTTTAATTACTATGTTATGCTCGAAGATCAAGTCCATCGGATACTTCTCTACGTTCTTTAACTGAGTAATAGAACTGTTACCATGATTATTAGCTTCAGGTATTATTAAGGCATTGTTAAACATTCTTCCTAGCTTGGCGAGTATAGTTCCAAATAGTGCATGTTCTATATGTCCATGCCATTCTGCTACTTGTTCCCATTTATCTAGTGTAAATACTTTCGCACAGGAATAGTCACCTTCAACCAACCCTTCTGCTACATCAGCTACTATTATGTACTGCTCTGTAATTCCATACTTCTTGAATATCTTGAAGTTCCCTAGCCTATTCTCTTCTATTTCATCTGTATCTTCTAATAAATCACCTCTAAATATTTCATTCTTGATCTTGTTCTCTTCATAATATGACATAGCTTTAATATCAAACCTTGGTCTTCCTGATGATAGAAATGCTTCTTTCCATGTCCTAGGATACTCTTGGTTCGCATGATCATTACCATAATCAGCTATAATAGTTGCCCTATCTTTAGATGTAAAATCTGGATCGTCATAACATGATACAAAGAAATTCTTGAATCCACTTAAACTTTTAATAGATTGAATCCACATCTTATAGAAATGCCCTCTACCATTTGCTGTAGTAATCCCTATCAACTGACCTTTGGCACGTTGTAATGTAGGTTCAATAGACTTCAATACATCTTCTAGCTTGATCTTCGACATCTTTAAACTATAAAATGCTATTTCATCGAGTATAACCCTATCGGCAGTTCTACCTCTACCCTTTTGTGCTGATAACGATACTATCGAAGAACCATCAGTGAATACCATTTCCTCCCCAGCATCTTTACCTTTAATGACTGGATTGATATGCTTGAGTAATACTAGATACTCATCATGTGCGTTCTTTTCACGACCTTTAGCTATTTGTGCTTGATACTCTTGGACCGTGGGTATCATCTTCCACATATCCCTAATACGACCAAGGAATACTTTTGCATCGTCTGATGATATTGATAAGGCTAATACTGTAAAATTAGGTAGTGCCATACACTGAATGAGACTATCTGCTCCGGTAAGCTGTGACCAACCAACCTGACGTTTCTTTAATGCTAATAGCTGTAGATGTGAATGCAAGTATGTGATCCATTCGACTTGAATAGGCCAAAGGCGAAATTCTATCCACTTCCCATTCTTTTTATCCCATAATTTTAATCGCTGTATTAGCTCTATACTGTTTATGAATTTCATTTAGTCTCTTTATTGTTTGCAGTTACTATCTCTCCTGATATTGATGGATCTTTCTTTACTGGCTGATATACTTTCAACTGCTGTAATGCTTGCACTCCACCGGCTACTTCTTGGTATGGTCTTGTCTTTAAATAATTGAATATCGATAATACTACCTGTTCATCTATAATATACTTTGTCGCAGCATATGTTTCTACTCTCCAACTTAATAATAGAAACGCCACTATAACTGTAAGTATCGTTGCTATAACCTTCCATATCTTATTTAACATTTATTTCACCTACCTTTCGTTGGTGTCGGGGGCAAGATTCGAACTTGCAATGTGAGCCTTCAGTACATGGCGACAGCTCATCCGTTTAAATATTAAAGAGGTCATGGGCTACCCCTACCATGTTTCCGTATGTGTACCACTTCCATCACCCCGACTCTTTCTTGTTTATTGGAAGGGAGGTTTAACTAGGTTGGTCGCAGGTGTACAGTCTACTGTTTACTAGTATATTACCTCCCCCATTCACCGAGGGCAGAATGTCTTCTGCAATGTCGAGATGCATTCATAACTCCGAACCATCCTTACAGTCTGTTGAGCATCGTTGAGAGGCCTACTGGTAAAATGGCATCAGGGTACAATCCCACCTCAGTTATTATCTTATCCTTAGTTCAAATATATTGCTATTGGATAATACTTGTTAAGATCGTTTAGATACTGCAATCTTATTCCTACAACATTAATAGCGTAGTCTTCTTTCATCTTATCATCGATGTAATTGTTCAGAATACTCTGTAGTGCCTCATATTTCATAGTGTAAGCAACTTTACGATTCCCTTTGCATACTTCATAGGGATAGCCTTATTACGCTTCCATGTAGCTACAGTCGCACGACTCACACTAAAAAACCCTACGAGATATGATGTTCTGTACCTATCTAAATTAAC